>MDTB01082933.1_pt1 | contig 15065 bp, 11 predicted proteins | sample 811161 | NCBI WGS metagenome assembly MDTB01 (sample SAMN05326650, study PRJNA326480) | marine metagenome | isolation source: seawater | place: Mediterranean Sea | collected 2009
ACTGGGCTGTCCCTTCACTTCGGCCAGCATACCGTTCGCTGACTCGGCAAGTTTCAACGCAACCAGCGGGTTCCCAGTAGTAATATTATGGTTAAAGATAAAATTCAGGCGGCTCGCTTCCTGCTGTAAAGCCTCCTTTGCCATTTCCACCTGTACGCCTGCTTCCCGTAAAATTTCCAACCCCCGACCTGCATGGGCAGGGTTAGGATCCAAAGCACCCACAAAGACAGTTTTAATCCCAGACCCAATGATCGCTTCGACGCATGGAGGAGTACGACCGGTGGTGGAACAGGGTTCAAGAGAAATCAACATTGAAGCACCTGGCAGAGGCTTGCGGTCGAGATTTTTAAAAGCTTCCACTTCCGCATGTGGATTGCCTGCTTTTTGATGATAACCTTCGGCCACGATCTCTCCAGCTTCTACAATAATTGCGCCGACCATGGGGTTCGGATGAGTCATTCCCCACGCCCTGCGGGCGAGGTCAATACTATGCTCCAAAAATCTATGTTTTTTTGACTCCTCCACTATGCTTAAAACTATCCCCGAGTGATGGACAAACCGACCGGACAGTGATCCGAGCCCTCGATTTCGGAATGGATAGCAGCTTCCCGAACGGATGTGGCCAAATCCTGAGAAACCACAAAATAATCAATCCGCCAGCCCACATTTCGTGCACGGGCACCCGCCCGATAAGACCACCAGGAATACGCATCTGTTTGATCGGGGTATAAATGTCGGAAGCTGTCCAAAAAGCCTTCGGCTAAAAGATTTGATAAGCCTTCTCTTTCCTCATCGGTAAAACCGGCACTTTTGCGATTGGAGCTTGGGTTGGCGAGATCAATGGCCTGATGGGCCACATTGAGGTCTCCGCATAAAATAACTGGCTTATTCTCCTGTAGTTTAAGAAGATACTCACATAAATCTGGATCCCAGGAATCATAACGGTATCCCAAGCGTGACAGATCATTTTTGGAATTGGGCACATATACATTGACCAGGTAGAAACCATTATACTCACAAGTAATCATCCTGCCCTCCCCCGCATGTTTTCCTCCGGGGAAATCATCAACCACTGAGAGTGGTTGCTCTTTTGAAAAAACTGCGGTACCTGAATACCCTTTTTTTTCTGCAAGGTGGTAGTGCCGGAATGTATATCCAAAATCATCTTCCGGGATAACATCGGGATTAAGCTTAACTTCCTGGAGGCAAAGAAAATCTGGTTGCCGGTTTTCAACAAACAGATCGAAAGTTTTTTTCCGGCAGGCCCTTAGACCGTTCACATTCCAGGAAATAAATTCCAAGGTCGACTTTTGAGATGACATAAGTAAATAAAGTAATTCAGATTAGATTCACGGCAGGGTTGTTTACCCTGCTTACATTGCCCACATCCTTTTAACTCCTCAAGAAAAAGTAATCCACATGGCTTCACCAACAGAAATTCGTAAAGGACGCGTAATCGTCTTTCAGGGTGCTCCACACCTGGTTTTAGAAATGCTCCACCGTACCCAAGGCAGGCAAGCAGGTTTTGTTCAAACCACCCTGCGTAACCTTCAAAGTGGATCCACCACCACCACTAAATTCCGCTCAACGGACAATGTTGAGTTTATGCATACGACCACTCAAAAACTGGAATACAGCTACAAAGATGGGGGTGGACATCACTTTATGGATCTCGAAACCTATGAAGATACGGTGCTGGCGGATGAAATCATCGGAGAAGATGAACTCTTTCTCGTGGAAGGTAATACCTATGACATTTTATTGGTTGATGGAGAAGCCGTCCGTCTGGAACTGCCCGCGGCCGTGGAAGCAAAGGTTGTGGAAGCACCGGATGCCATTCGGGGAGACACCGCAGGAAATGTCCTCAAGCCTGTGACCATATCTTCCGGGATCACCATTAATGTACCGCTTTTCATCAAGAAAGACGAAGTCATCCGCATAAGTACAGCAGACAGGTCTTATTTGGGACGAGCCGACAAGAAATAAAATCTTACCAATTTATGCCACCTGTAAAGGTAGCGTGGTAATGCGTGTAAATTTCAACTATGCCGTATATAGCCAGGTTTTCAGATCTTAATGAAGTCTAGGCAACCCGCTCAACGACCAATGGAATAGGATTGGGACGTTTCGGAGCTAATCGGTAAGCAACTTTGAAATAATCCATTGCAACCTTCAAACGCTTTTCATCATTGTAGTGAATGATCATGAGAGGTTCACCCTGTTTCATTTGAGTGCCAACTTTGCAAAGCTCAGCGACCCCGCAAGCAGGATCAAATTTTCCAGAATCTTCTCCATGCACAAGGATTTGTACTCCGCGGGCTAACTGCCCAGCATCAATTGTGTGCACATAACCACGCTTGGGAGCGGTGAGTTTTTTCGTGTGTTTTGCCGTTGGCAGTTTTTCCGGGTTATCTAAAAGTTTTGGATCTCCTCCCTGATATTCAACAATATCCTTAAGTTTCTGGAGAGCCGTTCCCTCATCCAATGCTTTTCGCACGGTTTGTTTTGCGGAAAGAGTAGAACCGGCCACTCCGGCCAATCGGACAATTTCCATACCCAACTTCATGACTAAATCCTGCAAATCCTCAGGACCTTCGCCCTTCAGGAGTTCAATCGCCTCCTTCAGTTCAAGGGAAGGCCCAACGCAGGAGCCAAGCGGTTGATTATTATCCGTAACCAATGCAACACATCTTCTCTTCAAAGCACGACCGACCCGGGTGATGGATCGGGCGAGTTGCTTGGCATCTTCGGCATTTTTGATAAAGGAACCTTTTCCCCATTTTACATCAACAACTACGCCTTCCGCACCTGCAGCAAGTTTTCGGCTCAAAGTACCTGCCGTGATGAAAGGAATTGATGGGATGGCACCAATCTTTTGCCGGAGGTCGTAAAGCGTCGATTCGACAGGAGAAATCTCCGCATGTCGTTCTGCAAATGCACAACCAAGCTTGCGTACCTGATCCGAAAAATCGTCCAGATCAATGTCCGTGTTTACTTTCGGAATAGCCTTAAGCTTTTCGGTGGTGGAGGTTAGAAATTCTTCATCATCTCCATTCATCATGGGCATTGCGACACCAGAAGCAGCAGCAAGGGGACCCAAAACAAGGGTTGTTTTATCACCGACGCCACCAGTTGAATATTTTTCAATCTTCGGCCGGGAAACATCCATCATTTCAATGACCTCACCGGAAAGCATCATTTCCTCGGTAAAATTGGCAATTTCCTGGGCTGACATACCCTGGAAGAAAGTGGACATGATCCAGGCAGCCTGTTGATACTCTGGCATTTCTTCATCAAGAATGGCGTCCACAATCGTGCGGATTTCTAAGTCCGAATATTCGTTTCCTTCTCGTTTCTTCTCAATTAGGTAAGTGAAGGTAGAAATGGTAGCTTTTTCAGGTTTGGACTTGGGCATAATATAGACTCCTTGTCTTGGGGGTATCGATAGAATCAGTGTAAATATTTTACCTATATTAATCAATTTTAGAAGTCGAGCCTTTTATTTACGCTCATCCTTGACGAAACCCCTGCTTCAAGATGTTTTGGAGGGAATGGAATTTTCCTTTAATCTCATTCAAATGTTTGAAAAAGTAATGGTCGAGGCTTCTGAAAAGCTCGATTTCGTGGATAACTCTTTCGAACCCCAGTTGCGGATTGCAGATCAAAGGTTTGGCGATTTCCAAGCCAACGGGGTGCTTCCGTTTGCCAAACGAAAAGGGTTAAATCCCCGAGAGGTAGCCCAATCACTGGTTGCAATGATCCCCCAAAGTGACTCGTGGGAAACATCCATTGCGGGTCCCGGGTTTATCAATTTCAAGCTAGCACCCGACTTTTTACTGAACTGGTTACTGAAATTGGGGGACTCCGAGACAGCTAAAAGATTACTTCTTTGTGATTCGCCCAAGAAGATCACTCTGGACTATTCCGGTCCCAACACTGCGAAACAAATGCATGTGGGCCATATTCGCTCCACAATCATCGGGGAATCCATCGCCAGGCTGCTTGAACTTCAGGGACATGCTGTCACCCGGGACAATCATCTGGGAGACTGGGGAACCCAATTCGGGATTTTGCTCTATGCAATAAAGCGTTCGAATGTTTCACTTGATCAACTAGGAAACGAGCCGGTCGCTGAATTGGAAGATTTATACCGTAAGGGAAACACTTGGGTAAGAGAGAATGAACAGGCCATGGATGAAGCTAGGAGCGAACTGGTCAAATTACAGAATGGAGATTCTGAAAACCAAATACTTTGGCAAAAGATCCGAGATCTCAGCCTGCATTCATTTGAGAAAGTCTACGAACTCCTGGGGGTAAGGTTTGATTATTCGCACGGGGAAAGCTTTTACCGCGATCAAGTCGACAACATCTACACATCTTTACAGGAAAATAAGATTTGTGTAGAAGATCAGGGAGCCTTGGTGGTTTTCCACCCGGAACACAAACGCTTTGCCAAGCAGCCCTTCATAATCCGAAAATCAGATGGTGCCAGCAACTACGCCACCACGGATTTGGCAACCATCGCTTTTCGAACAAATGAATGGAAATCCCAACATATCATCTATGTGACCGATGGACGTCAAAGGGATCATTTTGAACAACTTTTTCTTACTACCCGAAAATGGTTTGAACTGGAAAGCCTCGAGATACCAGTTCTTTCCCATGTTTGGTTCGGGACGATTTTAGGAGAGGATAACAAGGCGATTAAGACCAGAGACGGGCAACCAGTTAAACTTATGGATCTGCTCAACGAAGCAATTGAACGCTCCAAAAAGATTGTTCAGGAAAAAAATCCTGATCTGTCTGAGGAGGAAATTAAAAGACGGGCAAGGATCATTGGGTTGGGGGCTGTTCGTTATGCAGATCTTTCTCAGGACCGCACCCTCGACTATGTTTTTTCCTGGGACAAACTACTCGCATTACAGGGAAACACAGCCCCTTACCTGCAATATGCAGTTGCCCGAATTCACAGCATCTTACGAAAACTGCATCAAAAATCATCAGCTGTCCGGAATGCGGAAATTGCCCCCCAAACGGATGCAGAAATTAGCCTTGCCCGAAAGATTTTATTTTTTCCACTCGCCATTGAACAAACCACTAAAGAGCTCAAACCCCACACCCTGTGTGTATATCTTTACGAACTGGCCACTGAATTCAGTTCTTTTTACAATCAGGAAAAAGTAATGGTGGAAGATCAAAAGGTTCAGGATTTAAGATTATTCCTCTGTGCCAAGACCCTAATTATACTCGAGATTGGACTTAATGTACTAGGTATCCAGATCTTGGAAGAAATGTAAAGTATCGAGGTTACTCTCACTAGCCTACTCAATAGGCAAGGAGACTTTGTAAAATTTACTGGTTGTGCCCGGCCAACCATCTGATCGGTAAAGTAAACCATGTAAGTTCTTTTGCTTCGGGTCTCTCCAGTAGGATAATTCCATGGGGATACTGAGGGAATCTTCGCCCCCAGTTACCTGAACCCTTTGCGGGATTTGAAAAATATTTGATAAAACGAACCGGCCATGAGTGAAAAATCGAAAGGCTGGTAATTTGCCTGTGTCTGAATACGGGATTTGTAAGGTCACAAACTCTTTATCGTCCTCTGAAGATTTTGAAACAATAGCCTTCGCATTACTTACCCATTCTCTGGGAGGATCAATAGGTTGTGATTTACGGAATTCTTCAAACCATGGCTTCCATTTGGCATCTGTTCCAGTTTTGGTTTGAACCGGAATGGAAATTTCAAGGTCAAGAAAACTAGGTAAGCAGGTTTTATAACAGGCAAGCCAGGATGATTTGGCGGCGAAGGTTAGAACCTCACCTGCTTTCAAACTCCTATTAACTTTAAAAGTACATATAAATAAAGTTTCGTCCCTGTGCCCATGGGCGAAAACCTGAAACATTTTCACAAGCTGGGGAGGTGAAAAGAGTAAGCCGGTGGATTTGATTCCCTCCGGAAGGTTCCAGTTTAGACTGGGGGGCACCCCCACATCACCTGGAGATTCCCAGTAAGTATGCCAACCTTTTTTCCTTTTTATCCACCAACCTATCTCGATTGTCTTGGCGGTGGGCAAAATATTTTCTTCAACCACAAAACGCATGGAGACCGGACCGCTGGAGACTAAATTACCAGTTAGGCAAAACCCGACCAAAGGAAAAAAGCCGGAAAAATAAAAGATAAAAAGAAATCTTGTATTCAACGGAAAGATTTCCCGCATCCACAGGTGGATTCAGCATTGGGATTCCTTATTTCAAATCCCTTTCCGCTAAGACCATCATCAAAATGGATTTCAGAACCTTTTAAATAATCATAACTTTCAGAACAAACCGCTATATTTAATCCGGAGATTTCGTCACAGTGATCAGTTTCCTGAGGCGAATCGATCGACATCCCGTATTCAAATCCAGAACATCCTCCTGGCTCAATAAAAACACGTAGGGATTTTCCACTTTCAGCTCCGGCAAGCATAGAGGACACTTTTTTTTGGGCTGCTTCGGTTAGAGTTATCATATGTTTTAGTATTACCTATAAACGGATTAAGTCAAACTCATCAAAAAGTAAGCTAAATTTATGCCAAATAGCTTAAAATTTGTAAAAATATAAAAGATTTTCTTGCTGATACTCCATTTATTATTCATTGTTTTGGTACGAGATGAAACACATTTTTAACGAAGTTCACTACGAATTGACCCGCAAAATTGCGGAAGGTGGCATGGGGATGGTTTATGAAGCTGTCCAACGCGGCATTGGCGGATTTCGTAAGGTGGTGGCAATCAAATTAATCCGAGAAGAATATTCGGCAATAGATGAATTCAGGAATAATTTTATTGGAGAAGCTAAACTTGTCGCAGACCTTATCCACACAAATATTGTTCAAACTTACCATTTAGGAAAAGCTGGCGAACAATACTTCATGACTATGGAATTTGTCACAGGGTGGAATTTGGAGGAATTCTTAGACCGACATATTGAAACCGATCAATATGTTCCGGCAGATCTAGCCGTCTTCATTATCTCAAGGATTTGTAGAGGTCTTGCTTATGCCCATCGAAAAAAAGATAAACAGGGTCGTCTTCTTGGGATTGTACACCGCGATGTGAATCCCAAAAATATTATGATTGCGAAAGAGGGCGATGTAAAACTCACCGACTTCGGAATCGCGAAAGCGTTGGATCTGATGTACAATCAGGAGGGTGAAGTCATTGCAGGCAAAGACGAATACCTTTCGCCGGAGCAAGCAAGATGTGAGGTCACCGATCATCGGGCTGATTTATTTTGCTGCGGGATCGTGATGTCCGAACTTTTACTCGGATACAACATTTTTGAGGCGGCTCAGCCTGAAAAAACAATCGAAAATATTTTGGAAATGCCCCTTTCCAGCTTTTCTAAAATTCGACCGGACATTGACGATCGTCTAAATCTTATTATGCATACAGCTCTGAAAAGACCCAGGGATGAAAGGTATCAATCTGCAGAAGAAATGCTCACGGAACTGGAGAGCTTTATCTATGGTGAGGGTTATGGTCCTACCAACGAAAAACTGGCGGCTTACATTTATGATGTATTTAGTGACGATGGTGAAAATGCAGCCCTGCGCTGGCACCGGGGAGAAACCAAGTTTTCTCCCGAATAAACCCTAAGACATGGCAATTCAATCCCAAGGTCTCCGTCAAGTACAGAAGCAGACGCAAAGTCTGGTACTTGCCCCGCAACTTCGGCAGTCGCTTAAAATCCTTCAGGTTCCAACCCTGGAATTGCGCTCTGCAATTCTTGAAGAATTGCAAACCAATCCTCTCCTTGAGGAAATAGGTTCCAATGATGAAAGTCTCGACTCTAATGAAGTCGAACCCTCTCCGGACGAAATTCACGATCAGGAATCCGAGGAATTTCCAGAAGGAGTCGAAAAATCAAAGGAAAAGGAATCTTCGGAAGAGGACGACTTTGATATCGATTCCACTGAATCTGAGGATGTGCACGATATGGATTTTTCTGATGAGTTTGCCATCCTTAAGGAAATGCAGGAAGATTTAAAGGAACACTACGAAAGAGAATATGAAGGCGAAGCCCAACTAGGAAACTCGGAAGCTGAAGAGAAAAGAAAGTTTTTCTTTGATTCTTTAGTGGCAGAGACTTCCCTTCAGGAACATTTGATCGATCAGCTGAAACTGGTCGATTGCCGTGACGGGATTCGAAAAAGTGCACAATATATCGTCGGTAGCCTTGATGAAAATGGATTTGTGTCCAATAACCTTTCCGACATGGCTTTGGTTTCCGGCCTTGCTCTGCAAGACCTTCAGGATGCCCTCTCCTTGCTACAAACCTTTGATCCGGTAGGCATTGCTGCTCTTGATCTACAGGACAGTCTACTTAAGCAAATGGACTTTCGAGGCTGGGAAGATTCTGTGCCATACCAGATTGTCCGCGATCACTTTCAATTGCTGGTCCGGAGGAGAGTGCCTGAATTGGCCAGAAAGCTATCCCAGCCCACAGATGTGATCCACAAATGCCTCCAAAAGATTGCTGAACTCGACCCTGCACCTGGGCGAAAATTTTCGGAAGATCAAAATCAATCGATTGCTCCAGATGCCATTGTTGAAAAAGTCTCCGGCGAATGGATAATTCATCTCAACAATGATTATATCCCGAGGTTGAGAATCAATAAAACCTACAAGGAATTAATCAGTAAAGGAATTCTTAGTGCAAAGGAAAAAGAATATGTTCGCAACCAAATGCGTGCGGGAAAATTCCTGATTAATTCGATCGATCAAAGACAAAATACCATTGAAAGAATCACCCGTAAACTGTTGAACCGGCAGGGAGAATTTTTTGAGCATGGTTCATCCAAACTCCGCCCTATGACCATGGCCGAAGTTGCAGAATCGATCGAAGTGCACGAGACAACCGTTTCCAGGGCTATCGCAAACAAATATCTGCAAACTCCACACGGAACCTTCCCGTTCAAATACTTTTTTACTCCCGGTTATGCCGGTAAAGATGGAGATACCGTATCCAATACCAGTGTGAAAGAAATAATCGGTTCTATCATCGAGAAAGAAAATCCTTCGAAACCGCTGAGTGACCGAAAAATTGTAGATATGTTGGCCGAAAAAGACATCAAACTCGCCCGCCGTACAGTGGCAAAATATCGCGAAGAATTAGGCATTCCACCTACCAATCTTCGTAGACAATACTAAAAGACAGCCCCCCTTCTCTCTTCTGTGCAGGAGTCTATCCAGAAAAATTCTCAAGATGTCTCCATTGCGTTCGTGGTCGATGCATCCACTTCCCCAGTTCAAATTGGTATACCAGAAGCGAATGGATGGACTGCTATTATCAGGAGTGATGAACAAGCCCTCGAGGGGTTATTTTCGGCGAGCGAAAAAACCATGAAAGAAACGGGTAGGAAAATTTCCGAAATTAACCGCATTTTTTACTGCGAAGGTCCTGGCTCAACCTTGGGTCTTCGGATTGCTGCAGCTTTTGTCAGGACACTCCGCTGGACAAATAAAAAACCCGCCTTTTCAGTATTTTCCTATAATGCCCTTGATCTCGCGTCAGCTTTGGCTCCGGATCGCGAATGCACAATCCAGGCACCGTTTCGAATGGGTTTACGCTTTGTAAGAATCCCCCATGAGAATCCTCAGAAATCAGAAAAAAAGATCATTCCTGAAGAAGAGGCATTCGGGCAATACCCATCCAGTTATCACTTACCTGACATACGTAAACGCTCGAAACCAGTTTCCCCAAAACAAACTCTTACTTACGATCTTTCCAAGATTAACGGACTTGCGGATCTTTTACCCATCTCCAGACCTTGTCCCGAAATTCTTCCTTACAACCCAAAGGCTCCAGTTTTTAAAAAATGGTCTCCTCAGGTTCTTCTCAAGAAAACAGAATCTTCATAACAATGAATGGGATGAGATCATGGGCTGAAATTGACTTGGCCAAATTGGAGAGAAATCTCAGACTTATTCGTAAATCTATCCCTGATCACTTCAAGTATGTTTCAGTGGTAAAAGCAGATGCTTACGGCCATGGTATTTTGCCCACTGCTTCCCGCTTGATGCAAAGTGGAGTGGATCTTTTTGCGGTGGCCAATGTGAAGGAGGCGAGTGAAATTAGGGAAATGGGTTCAGGATGGCCTATCCTGGTACTCGGTCCGCTCCTCCAAGAGGAAGACGAAGCAGTAATAGAACTTGATTTGATTCCATCCATATCCTCTATCGAAGAAATTCATAGGTTTTGTAAAGTTAGCAGGTACTCGAAAAAGAAGATTAAAGCCCATCTGAAAGTAGATACGGGTATGGGAAGAATGGGCACTTGGTGGGAAAAAGCTGAGGAAATAATTTCTGAGATTTATAAGTCTCCTGAAATTGAATTAAAAGGTATTCTGACCCATTTCGCCGAACCCGCAAATGAGGAGTTCAGTCGTGTACAGAGGGAAAGATTTCAGCATGTGATTAAACAAAATCTTCCCAACCCTTTACCCGATGATTTCATGGTGCATGCGGATAACTCTTCCTCCCTAAAAGTTTTGGAAAAAGATTCAGTCTTCAATGCAGTTAGGATCGGATTACTCCAATTTGGAGTAACTCCTCCTCTTCAAAGTGCCCTCGCCCATTTACCTGTGGAACCAGTCCTATCTTTTCACGCAAAGCTTGCCTTGACCAAAAACCTACCCGCCAACACATCCGTAAGTTATGGACGGTTACACACCCTGAATAAACCTTCCCGCATTGGGATTATAAGTGCCGGCTATGGTGATGCGATCCCCTTGCATTGTGGGAATCAAGCATCCGCCTTAATCCGTGGAAGACTTTACCCGATCGTGGGTAGAGTTACCATGGATCAGACTCTGATCGATTTAACTACGGGACCGAATGATTTGGGAAATGGGGAAACTGTCACTTTGATTGGTGAACAAAACCAGCAGGAAATCAGGCTCGAGACCTTGGCTAAACATGGAAAAACCATACCCTGGGAACTCCTTTGCTCTATAACAAAGCGAGTTCCTAGAATCTACCTTACCAAAAGAGAGTAAAAAAAATCAGGAATCGAAATTCGAATTGATCCCGTCAATAATGGTGGAAAGTTCTTCCAAGCATTTTGCCCGGTTGTCAAAAGCCTGTTGTCCGTCTTCGGGGCATCCGTAGGGAGAAACCCAACCCATTCCTTTTTCCTCATGAACTTTATGAACTTGCTTCATCCAACTCTCAATCTTTTCCACATTTGAGAGCAAACGATTTCCCTCACGAGGAGGATCAAGTGGATCACCGTAAGGAACCCTTTGCACGACTTCCCCGTTTTCATCCTTGGTTTCTTCCCATGCAACTTGAGCAGTTTCACAGGCTTCCCAAAAACGGATTTTAGAAAAATTAACACAACCATCCACAATCACCTGAGCCATCGCTTCAATTTCTGGCATAGCAACCTCCGCAAATGACTCATCAGCCTCAGGCTTGAAATTGACTTCAGCATTAATTAAAATGGAAGCTTTTTCGTCTAATGCCTTGGCCATTGCTTTGACCATGGAATAGTTAATTTGTGCTTGCAAATTTCCCTCCAACATTAAGTCGACAGCATCAAACGGCAGCTCCTCATCTTCTTTGGGCTCTTCTGTTTTTTCATCCTCTTGGGTTGATTCGCTCATGAATTCATTAATGTATAAATAAATAGCTTGAATCAATGGGAAACCTCATTTCGACTCTAATATTAAAAATTTTTGCTGTTCTTTCATGACAAATTCTCCCCCTAGAAATAGGTAAAGAAAGATAAAAAAATTAATAATTGCATAAAATATTAATTCTCAGAATGAAGATTGAGAAAACCTTGTCTAAAAATCTATCATTTCTACTATTATTTTATTTACAGTTAGCTATATTTCCATTCGCCTCCTTATGTAACAATTACGAATTGTCATTAACCTATGTGCCCAATGAATTTTCTTTCTGTAATCAAGATCCATTTTTCTCTCCTCAGGATTTCCCTTTTAATTTCTCTTTTCCTTTTTTCAATGGGCATCCTTTCTGCAGATGTATCGTTTAATCGTGATATCCGCCCGATATTGTCCAGTAAATGCTTTTTCTGTCATGGGCCATCGGAAAAATCTCGCAAAGCCAAACTCCGTTTGGATTTGGAAGAGGAAGCATTCAGGGAAAAGAACGGTATTGCTGCATTTGTCGGAAAAAGTATTAACGACAGTGAAGCGTGGCACCGCATTAATTCAGATGATCCCGATGAGGTTATGCCACCGCCTGCATTTAAAAAAGAGCTTACAAAAGCTGAAATTAAAACAATCAGGGCATGGATCGAACAGGGTGCAAAATGGCAAGGTCACTGGGCATTCATTCCGGTGCAAAAAACGGAAGAACCCAAGACTGAACTTCCGCATTGGGCTCGTAACCCAATCGATTCTTTTATCCTTAGAAACCTCAAAGAAAAAGATTTGCACCCATCTCCGGAAGCAGACCCTAGAACTTTACTACGCAGGGTCTACTTCGATATGACTGGCTTACCCCCTACGCCAGAAGAGATAAATAATTTCCTCCTTGATAACTCGCCTAATGCCTATGAAAAAGTGGTCGATCGCCTACTTGCTTCCGAAGCTTACGCGGAACGCATGACCTTGGTCTGGATGGATGCATCACGATATGGAGACACCTCCGTTTTTCATGACGACGGTCCCCGAGATATGTGGCCCTGGAGAGACTGGGTTCTGAATGCTTACAAAAATAACATGTCCTTCGATCAATTTTCCATCGAACAATTGGCCGGAGACCTTCTCCCTGAAGCCACCGAAGCCCAAAAAATCGCCTCCGGTTTTAACCGAAACCACGCAACCACAGATGAAGGCGGAGTAATTGCTGAAGAATTTCGAGTGGAATATGTGGTGGATCGCGTCAAAACCACGGGTAATGTTTGGATGGGTCTGACCATGGAGTGTGCCCAATGCCATGATCATAAATATGATCCGATTTCGCAGGAGGAATATTTTCAATTCTACGCATTCTACAATAACAATGCGGATCCTGGCATGCAGACAAGACGTGGAAACACAGCCCCTATGCTCGAAATCGTTTCCCCCGAAAAGAAGAAACAAATCGATGATCTTATTCAAAAACAGAAGGAACTTGCGGCAAAAATGAATACCAGGAAAAAAGACGCAACACCTCAGTTTGCTGAATGGTTGAAGGAAGCAACATCGAACTTGGACGAAAATAATAGTGCATTGGAACCTTCCGGCTTGATTGCCCACCTCCCACTGGATGACTTTACAGATAACAAAACCGTAGACCTGGTTCGAGAAACCAACACCTGCCAACTACAAGGAAACGCCAAAATTGTGGGACAAGCTAAATTTGGAGGAGGAATCAAAATCGAGGGAAATGGCTTTCTTGAAATTAAGGATTTTGGAAATCTCGAACATAACAAATCCTTTAGCTATGGAGCCTGGGTGAAAATCCCCAGAGATAATTTCGGCGGGGCAATCTTTGCCAAAATGGATGAAGGAAACGACTTTCGTGGGTATGACTTATGGATGGAAGGAGGTAAGGTTGGCCTGCATGTAATCAATAAATGGCCCAGTAACGCCCTGAAGGTCGTAAGCAAAGCCAAAGCCCCCATAAAAAAATGGACTCACCTTTTTATCACTTTCAATGGTAATGCAAAAGTTAGCGGAGTGGAAATCTACATCGACGGTAAAAAACAGCAAAAAGCAACCCAGCAGGATTCTCTTAGCCAAACCATCATTACAGATAAACCATTACGCTTAGGCAGAAGATTCAATACCGCCCAGACAAACGGAGCAGAAATCGACGATGTTCGATTTTATTCGCGGGCACTCACCCAGCAGGAAGTACAAGTTCTCTCTGAATCAGATCCTATTTCTCCAATCCTTGCCATTGAGGAAAACAACCGCACCAAGGCACAGAAGGAAGTCCTGGTTACTCATTATTTCGAATCAAAAGACCAACCTTACCAACAAATTTACAAACTGAAAAAGAATACAGATAAATCCTTGGCTGATTTGCGGAGTAAAAAACTAACCTCCATGATTATGGGTGATAATCCTCCCAATAAAATGCGTAAAACTTACTTGCTGATGCGAGGACAATACGCTTCACCGGATAAATCCAAAGAAATTAAGCCCAACACTCCCGCTTTTCTTCCTCCAATGAAAAAGGGTCTTCCTAAAAATAGGCTTGGGTTGGCCAAGTGGTTACTAAATGAAGAGCATCCCCTGACAGCCCGGGTTACTGTTAATCGGTATTGGCAAACGATTTTTGGGCGGCCCTTGGTTGCCACACCCGGAGATTTTGGTTCCCAAGGCAGCTGGCCTACGCATCCGGATCTTTTATCCTGGTTGGCCAAAGATTTCGTCGATCACGGATGGAATATTAAACGAACAATCAAACAGATGGTGATGAGTTCGACTTACCGCCAGGCCTCCGTGACCAGACTAGAGCATCTTACCAAAGACCCCACAAACCTCTATCATGCCCGTGCCCCCAGATTCCGTCTAATGGGTGAGTTTGTGCGCGACAATGCCTTGGCTGTAAGCGGCTTACTGAACCGTGAATTTGGAGGACCAGGCGTTAAACCCTACCAACCCGCAGGCCTCTGGGTGGAAGTTTCACTGAGTGGCAACCGCAGGTTTGTACGCGATAAGGGGGAGCAATTATATCGCAGAAGCTTGTATACCTACTGGAAACGGTCCGCTCCCCACCCCGGTCTGATGGCTTTTGACACCCCGACCCGTGAAACCTGTACTTTGCAAAGACAACGAACCAATACTCCCATGCAGGCTCTTGTCACGCTTAATGACGAACAATTCGTCGAGGCATCCCGCGCCTTTGCCCAACGAATCCTGAAAAGCTCGGCCAAAACTTTCCACGATCGCGTGAACTGGGCTTTTGAACTGGCCACAGGTCATCCTGCCGACAACTTGCGAAAAGAAGTTCTCGAAGATGCCTACAAATACCAGAAAGAAAAATTTGCGGCCGAACCCAACCGTGCGGAAGAATTACTTAAGATTGGAGAAGCACCCAGAGATGCCAGCATCGAT
>MDTB01237923.1_pt1 | contig 15065 bp, 14 predicted proteins | sample 811161 | NCBI WGS metagenome assembly MDTB01 (sample SAMN05326650, study PRJNA326480) | marine metagenome | isolation source: seawater | place: Mediterranean Sea | collected 2009
AATTAAAAATAATAAAATTTATCAAAATTAGTAATAATATAATTTGAGATGATTTATCTGTTCCATGCTCACTAAGCCGATAAAAAAATATGCAGACAAATGAAAATGATAAAAAATAAAGGAAAAATAGAAAGTTAATTTTTTTATTTTTTAAAAAATTAATTATATTTTCAAGGCAAATAAAATTAAAAAACAAAAATATAAAAAATGGCCCTGTATGAAAAAGGTAATATTTGATATACGGTAAATATAAAACAGAGTGAAAGTAAAAAAGTGATGAATGTGTTCTAAATCCATGCCCAATCCTACCTAAACCAAAAAGGTATTTATTTTCCGACAGAGTTAGAGAATATGTCAAATGATAATAAGGAAAATCATCATGATTTTTAAAAACATAAACTCCTATAAACATGATCAATAATAAAACAAAAAAATTTTTAAAATTTTTAGAATGCAATATAAAATTTTTGTTAAAGTAAAATAGTAAGGCTGAAATTCCTAAAATATGGATAAAAATATTATGTATATATCCATGTTTAAAAAAAAAAGAGGACATTATAGATATATTTGAAATAGAAAAAAAACCTATAAGACCAATATAGCCATAATTTAGGCTTAAAAATTTTGGACAAATTAATCTACAAAATATTAGTCCGTGTCCTATTATTGATGATAAGACTATTATAATTGTAAAAATAAAAATTAAATGATCCATCAAAGATTTTGCTTTAAAGTATTATTATATGTTTGAAAAAAAATGAAAAGGTATCTATTCAATAATTTTAGTTTTTTTATTATTATTTTGTATATTTCATTATTAGTTAGTTTTTATTTAAATGAAAATTCAACCGGTGGAGCAATAATAGACTATTTTAACCATAAAGGAATATCTATAAATTTCTCTGATGAATTTTTAAATACACTATTAAATTATGAAAAAACGTCAACAAGACACTCACCAGTTTTAATAATTTTATTCTCAGCTTTTGAAAAATATGGTGTTAACGATTTCATAATAAGACTTATAAATCTACACGTTTGTTTAGTTTTACCACTAATTTTTTTTAAATGTTTAAAAATTAAATTTAGAAATATCGATGAAAAATATTTAATTTTATTTTCAGGACTAATTTTTTTATCTCCTACTTTTAGATCATTAGCAATTTGGCCAGATAGCAGAATTTGGGGGCTTTTTTTTTTCTGTTTTAGTATTTACTTCTTTTTAATTTACGAAAAAAATAAAAACTCTAATTATTGTTTTTTAGTTGTAATTTTTTACACAATTGCCTCTTATTTTAGCCCTAATTTTTCTGTTTTTTCAATTTTTTTTATGGTCATTTTCTTCAAAGATTTAAAATTTCAAAAATTATTACAATTAGTTTTATTAAATTTAATACTCTCTTTTCCTGCTTTTTATTATGTATTCATTTTAGATGTTAATTTTATGTTTTCTGCATCAGCTGTACCTGGTGGAATAGAAAATTCAGCGGGTCTTAATATATTCAATAAAATTGCCTTAATTTCATCAATTTTTATTTTTTACTTAATTCCTTTTTTGATTTCAAAATCTATTCAAATTCCATTTAAAAATATAAATTTTAAAAATTTAATTTTTGTATTAATCTTATCTTTGATCTCTATATTTTTTTTCACCTATAAGTATGAGTATACTGGTGGTGGAGTTTTTTTTAAAATCTCATATTTTATATTTAATAATAATTATCTCTTTTTTATAGTTGTTACGGTGTCACTAATGATAAATTATTTACTTTTTTCATTTTCAAAATATAATTTTTTAATAATTGTTTTAATAATTCTAAGCAATCCTCAAGTGACAATATATCATAAATACTACGATCCATTTTTATTGATATTATTTTTTACATTATTTGATCTTAATCTAATTAAGGCAAAACTATTTTCAAAAAAATCGATTGTTTTTTTCTATTTATTCAGTTTATTTTTTTTAGTATTGAGCGTATCAAAAGCATATATTAATTAAATTATGAATCAAAAAAAACTTTTAATTTTTATGCCATCTATCGAGGGTGGGGGTGTTGAAAAAAATTTTTTTTTAATAACAAATTACCTTGGAGATAAATTCAAAAATGTATCAGTTATTACTGTGGATAAATCCATTAAAAAAAAATTAAGCAAAAAAGTAAGCGTTATTGGTCCAAATTCAAGCATTTGGAATTCAAAATCAAGATATCCAAAATATTTTATATGCTTAATTTACCTATTTTTTTTTGTTTTATTAAATCATAAAACTTTAATATTTTCTTTTCAGGCAAATGCATATGCAACTTTGATTGCAAAATTATTTGGAAAATCTATTATTACAAGATCAAATACATCCCCTGTAGGTTGGTCGAAAAATACACTAAAGAAAATTTTTTACAGAATAATATTAATGTTACCAGACAAAGTGATAGTTAACAGTAAAGTTTTTAAACAAGAAATCGATAAAAAATTTGGCATCAAAAGTTATGTGATTTATAACCCACTAAACAAGTCTTTTATAATTAAACAAAGCAAATCAAATGTTAAATTAAATTTTTTTAAAAGAAATCATCTAAAATTAATTAATATTGCTCGGTTAGCTGATCAAAAGGATCAGATTACTTTGTTAAAAGCATTAAATTTTATAGATATTAAAAAAATTCAATTATTAATTTTAGGAAGCGGCAAGAAAAAGGAGATGCTTAAAAATTACATTGATAAAAAAAAACTAAAATCTAAAGTAAAAATTATACCTTTTAAAAATAATCCTTACAAATTTATTAAACACGCTGATATATTTTTACTTACATCTAAGTTTGAGGGCTTACCAAATGTTCTATTAGAAGCACAAACATTAAAAAAATATATTATATCGACTAACTGCCCTACGGGTCCTAAAGAAATTCTAATGAACGGGAAAGCAGGCGATTTAGTCAAAATTGGTGATTATAAGGCAATAGGGGAAAAAATTAAATTTTTTTTGAAAAATAAAAAAAAATTAAGAAAAAAAATAAATCTAGGCTTTTCAGAACTTAAAAGATTTAATTACGAATATAATATGAATAAATATTTTAGTTTAATTAAAAAATTTATTTATTATTAGATATTAAATTTTATTTAAATTTAACTTAAAAGAGTCTTATAAAATTACTTAGTCAATTTTCTCACTTTTTTTAAATTATCTTTTGTATCTACAGCAATAGATTTGTTTGACATTTTAATCATTTTTACAACATGCCCAATTTCAATAAATCTATTGAGTTCTAGGTCTTCAATTTTTTCTAGTGGTGTTTTTTTTTTAATATCTGAAAATATCTTTAAAGATTTATAAGGAAAAGAGTATATACAAACTTGTCTCCATCCTTTTATGAAGGACTTTTTTTTGTTCGAGGGGATTGGGGCTCTAGACATATAAATTAAGTTTTTATCATTTCTCAATATAACTTTAGGAACATGAGGAGAGTTAAACATTTTTTTATCTTTTATTTCTGTAAAACCATTAATCACTTTTTTTGGATGTTTTTTGGCTAATCTTATTATTTTTCTGATATCCACTGGGTTACATAACGGTTCGTCACCTTGAACATTAATATAAAAACTTTTTTTTATTTTTTTTGCAACCTCTGCAACTCTATCTGTTCCGGTAAGACACTTTTTAGATGTCATCATCACGTTAATGTCTTTTTTTTTGCACAAATTAAAAATTTTTTTATGATCTGTGGCAACTAAAATTTTAGAATGACTTACTGCCTTTTTGCATTGATTATAAGTTCTTACAATCATTGGTATACCACTAATATCTAATAAAGGTTTTCCTGGTAATCTTTTTGATTTATATCTTGCTGGAATTACCAATAAAAAATCTGACATTTTAAATTTTAATTTTTTTAATTTTATAATTAGTAGGGGTAATAGAAATTATTTTTCTTGCTTTTTTTTCCAACATATAATTTTGCAAAATGTCATCCATCTCGAATTTTTTAGGACTATTTTTATTATATCCATCCAAACCTGCAAAAAAAATATTTTTACATTCACCACTAGTACAAATTCCAAGAGTATAGGTAATAGCTAATGAATTAGGTAAAACTACATAATTTTTTTCAAATTTAAACTTATTATTTTTAACTTGTAAACCGAAGTTTAATAATTTTTTTGTATAAATCTTTGTTTTGATATTTTTTGAAAAACTTGAAAAAGGAGTAATTAAATATTTGTTAGATTTTTTATATTTATCAATATCTGATAACAATCTCAATATATGACATACAACATTAGCATAAATATATTTTTTTGGAACTGGATTAATAGCATTTAACACAAGAACAATTGGTTTTTTTTTTTTAATAAATTTTAATATTTTGGATTTAAATTTATTAACAGAAGCTCCTGGTCCTATAATTAGAACATCTCGATTTTTTATGAATCTACTTGGATCCCAATTACCTTTATTGATTTTTCTATAATAATTTTTTCCAAGAGATATCAATTCTTTACTAAATTTTCTTCCTCCAACTGAACTTAGATTATTTAAATTGTAATATATATCTTCTGGTTCAAATCCATTATCGTTTAACATCTCTTGTACAAATGTTGGGTGAATAGAATTTAATCCAGCAAAATAGTAAAATGGATTTGATCCCCACTTATATCTTTCTTTAAGAGGTTCAAAATAATTTTTTATTAAGTTTAATAAATTTATTAAATGTTCTTTTTTTTTTATTTAATTCCAAAACTAAGTATTCAGTTTTAGTATTTCCAGGTCCTCTTCCCATTCCGGTTACCGTACAATCTATCCAGCTTACAGAGTTATTTATCGCTGTGATTGAATTTTCTAAGGCTTTACCCATATTATCGTGGGTATGAATGCCTATAGATTTTTTCCAAAGTGATTTTATTTGATTAACAATCCTTTTGGTTTGAAGTGAGTCAAGACTGCCCATACTATCAGCAAAATATAAAACATCTGCTTTCGTTTTTTTTATCTCTTTCACAACATTTTTGATCTCACGTGAAGATAATTCGGGTATTTGCATGATATTTACACCAACTTTATATCCTGATTTTTTAAGCCAGTTAATAAGTGGTAAAATTTCTTTTACTTCGTGATAATGACAAGCAAGTCTTATCAATGAAATTATTGATTTTTTTTTTGGTTTAAAATTTTTTTTTGCCAGTTCTATTATGCTCTTTTGACCAACAAAGTCAGCAGCATTGACCATCACACCAATTTTAAGATTTTTTGGTATTTTTAAACTTCTCAAAAAAATTTCCTCAGAATATGCACAAGGTCCTTTTGTTTTTATTTTATCTAAAAATCTAAATCCTATTTCAACATAATCAATCTTTATCAAACTCATTACTCTTAGATACTCATTGATTAATTCTTTTTCAAAAAACCAATTATTATAGTACCCTCCATCTCTTAAAGTACAATCTAGCAAGTTGATTTTATTGTTAATCATAATTTATTAGCAATTTTTTAAATTTAAGATCAGTGTAATTTTTAATTTGTTAATAACGTAAATTACTATAAATTAAAAAAATTATTTAACAATGTTAAAAACAACAAAAGTACAATGCGGTGAAAAATAATTTGAAAATTGCATTTGTCCCTTCAACATTTTTACCAATAGTTGGTGGTGCAGAAATACAAACTCATAACCTGGCAAATTCTATTTCTAGAAAAGGACATTCAATAGATTTATGGAATACAAAAAAAGGTTTTTATGAAAAAAGGTTATATAAGATAAAAAATTTTAATAAACTTATTTTAAATTCAGCCTATATATTAAGATATTATTTCAAAATAAAATTCAATTTTTTCTTAAAAAAATACATTAAAAAAATAGTAAATTCTAAAAATTACGATATTTGGCATTTCCATTCTATTAATTATAAAACCTTAATAATTTTTGAGATATTAAAAGAATTAAACCAAAAGGTAGTATTCACTTTTCATGGTGCAGATATCCAAGTAGATAAAAAAATTGGATATGGCTATAGATTGGACTCAAGCTACGATAAAATACTTAGAAATAATCTTAAACTTACAGATAGAGTGCACTCTATTTCAGACGAGATAGACAAAAATGTAATTAAGCTTAGTTATCCAAAAAAAAAAAATAGTAAGAATATATGACTGTGTTGATCGTAAAAAATTCAAAAAGTATAAAACTCACAAACCTAAAAAATTTACGCTTATAACTGTTGCGAGATATGCTGAAAAAAAAAAGGGTTTTGATTTTATAGAGAAAATTAGTAGACAATTAGTAAATAAAATCAACTTTGAATGGATCATAATAGGAAAGAATGTTAGTGAATTGAAAAAAAATAAATTTATTTTTAATCACAAAAAAAATTTCAAAATAATAGAGGAAATCAAAAATACTGAGTTTTTGTTTCCTAATTCAAAATTGATAAAATATTACAAATCTAGCTCAATCTATGTGCATTTATCTAGAATAGAGTCTTTTGGGATAACAATATTAGAAGCTTTGACTAGTGGATTGCCAGTTATAAGTTTTAGATCAACTGGGTCAAAAACACTAATTAAAAACGGAATAAATGGTTATCTTATTAAATGTTATGATACAAAACAGTATGCGGAAAAAATTATTCAAATTTATAAAACAAAAAATAAAGTTTTAAAACCAAATTTAAGAAACTTAATAAGATATGATCTAAATTTTAATTCTGAAAAAGCTATAAAAGATTATAAATATTTAATTAAAAATTAGTTGCTTAATAAAGCTTATTCCCATAAAAAATATTTAAACAACATTAATAATAAAATTATTGTTTTTAATATTTTAAAAAATTAATTTTTTTATTGTTTTCTAAATTTTTTGAAATGTAATTCTGTTTATAATCAAAATCAACAACTGAAAATTTACGCTTTGAAATTAAAAAATCAAAATGCAATGAAGAATCTTGAGAGACAATTACCTTTGAAAAAAAAGAATTTTCAAAATTGACTATTTTTTTTATTTTTTCATTTGAACTAAAATTAAATTTATTTTTTGGGTGTAATTTAAAATAATATATTTTATTACTATTAGAAATGGACATATTTTTTGCATAAAAATAAAGATCTTTAACATCATGAAGACCGGGTAAAACAAGAATTTTATTAGATTTCCTTTTAATTTTTATACTATTAATAAAGCTTAAATCTTTTTTTTTTTTATTACTTTTAATGACTGAAACTTGTATCTTTTTGTATTTTGACTTGTAATCTTTATAGCTAAATTTATTTAAACAATAAATATTATCAGGAATGTATGCCTTTTTATGTTTTAAGGATTTTATCAAATCAAGCCACATAAGATTATTAGAAAAAATTCCATGTTGGAAACCAGAAATTTTTATTTTATTTGAAAAATATTTAATACATCTCATCAAGTAAAAACCAAAACTATACTCAAACATATAAAGATTGAATCTAGAAACATTATTTTTTTTTAAAAATCGAGGAATAGCTTTGGAATATATTTCCAACTTTGATCTATTAATATAACTGCTTATATAAATATCATTTAATTCTTTATTAAAGTTTAAACCTTGAAGGTTAATTTTGAAATTGTTTAGCTTTTTAAAAGTAATTATTTTTAATGAATATTTTAAAAATAGCAACAAAATATCTGTGACTTTTATAAACTGTTCTAAATTAAGTATATTTTTTTGATTTGTGATTTTCGCAAAATAGAATAGTTTTCTAAGAGTTAAATTTAAATGAGTTTCATCACTCATGAGAAAATTGCAAATATTTTCTTCTTTGTTGAAAAAATCCTCTTTTCCGTAAAAATACCTATTTGGATAAAGTGATAAATAGAAACTACTTTTTTTATTAATTTTTTTTTCTGTTTTCTTTAAAAATTTTATAAAAAAAACTAGGAAAAAGGCTTTAAATAAAAATTTTATAATTCGTAAATTAGGAAAACTTAATTTTAAATTTTTATTAGAAAGATCCTTCTTTTCAATCTCTAAGTTGATATTGTCAAAAATATTGAGAGTATATTCGTTATCTGAAATTATTTTAATTTTTTTTATTTTGTTTCTCGAGATTATTTTTTTTATAATAATAAAATTTAAAATTCTATCTGGATATTCATATCTGTCATTCCTTAAATTAAAAATTTCCATTTCTGACAAAAAAAATTTATTCTCTGAATTATTTAAAATAGATTTTTTAAATTCATCTATTAAATTCTTGAAAGCCGTTTTTCTTAAATTAATAAAATTTTTTAATTTTATCTGTTTGCAGTTATTTAAATAAATTTTACCTTGATTCAAAATTATGTAATTTTTGTTTTTTTCGCTTAAATCAAAATTTCTTTTTAAGTCAATTAATAGCAAATAGTTCTTTTCCATCTTAGTGATAATATGAGAGGTACCAATTTACAAACTTTTTCACCCCATTGGCTACACTAGTTTTTGAGACATATCCGTAGTCTTTTCTTATTGATTTTGTGCTAGAATGAGTTTTAAAAACATCACCTTTTTGTAAAGGTAAAAATTTTTTTTTAGCTTTTTTATTTAAATTCTTTTCTATTAATTTGATATACTCTATCAAAGATACTTTTTTACCATTACCAATATTATAAATTCTATTTTTTGATATTTTTTTTTTCTTTTTTATAATTTTAAATATTCCATCTACGATATCATCTACAAATGTGAAATCTCTTGAATGTTTTCCTTTGTTAAAAACTTCTATCGGTTTTCCTTTAATGATATTTTTTGCAAATTTAATTGGCGCCATATCTGGACGTCCCCATGGACCATAAACTGTAAAGAATCTTAGTCCAATTGTATTAATATCGTAAAGATTACTGTAAGATGCGGCTATTACTTCATTAGATTTTTTTGTTGCAGCATAAAGTTGTGTTGGATTACTTGTATCAAATTCTTCTTTGATGGGAAATTTTCTCTGAATACCATAAATACTACTCGTACTAGCATAAATTATGTCCTTAACTCTATATTTCTTTGTTAGATCAATAACATTGAAAAAACCTATTATATTATTATCAATATATGATTTTGGATTAATTAATGAATAACGAACTCCTGCCTGGGCTGCTAGATTAATAATACATTGAAATTTGTTTTTTTTAAAAACACTTTCAAGTTTTTGATAATTTTTAATATCTATTTTTTTAAATTTATAATTCTTATATTTTTTTAAAATTTTATTTCTATTTTTTTTTAGATTTTGATCATAGTAATTATTTAAATTATCAATACCTATAACACTAAATCCCTCAGATAGGAGTTTTTTTGATAAATGGAAACCTATAAATCCAGCAGAGCCTGTTATAAGGTATTTTTTATTTTTCATTCATTATATCTTTTAGGTTAGATATTTTATCCTTATTAAAGAAACCAAAATCATTTCTATATCTTTTTAATAAACTTTGCCTTTTATTCAAGTTCCACCATTTTTCAATACTATTATTTTGTTCTAAACTTTCTAACATTTTAAAAAGGCTTTGTGGGTTCTTATGAATAATACCTAATTTAATGAATTTTTTTACATAATTTTTAGATTTATTATCTAACAAATTTAAATTTTGGGCAAATAAAATTAAAGTTGGTTTATTGATAGCTAAACATTCTAAATGTCCCGTACCACAGAATGTATGAATAATTAATTTCGCAGAATTTATTTCTTTGATCATACTTTTTTTTTCATCTAAAAAGTTTAAATCTGGATTATGAGACAAAAATTGTTTTTCTTCATACCAAAAAGAATTACCTGGATGTAGTTTGATAAATAAATTTTTACAAATTTTATTTCCTTTTAAAAGTCTAAAAAAGCTACACAAATCATTAAAATATTTTTTACTATCCATAAAGCCACTGTCAATTTTAATTTCTCCAACGTATCCAGGCCGCTTTCTTACTTCTAATATAATTTTATTTGATCTCTTAAAATTGTTGCTAAGATTTTTTATTACTCCAATAGGTATTACTTTACTTTTTTTAATATTGCCCCAAGATAAATATTTATCTGAAATTTTTACCTCATGAATTGATGAAAAATGGAATTTATGTTGAAAATAAGCACCACCATGTTGAGCAATTATTAATGATGATCCATTTTCAACATTTTTTGCAATATATCTGTCCATTAAAGTACTTCTGTAAATTCCTAGTGTAGTAAATATTTTTTTTGGAGATTTGGGAAAAGGAATTTTATTTACAATATTTTCTATATTGTCAAAATTTTCTAAATATGTTGAGGGTAGAAAATTTAATATCTCGATACTTAAAAATTTTTCTAAACTATTTTTAGAGGATTTTAATTTTTGAAAATTTTTTCTTTCAATTTCATACAAGTTTTTTTTTTTTGAAAAGTAAATAAGGTCTTAATGTCTTATAATATAATAAAGATTTGTTGACTAATAAGTTTAATTTTAATTCTTGCAGATTGGACATGTAAGTTGAGAATATTAGTATATTTTTATTTTGAGGTAAGAAATTTAAAATTTTTTGAATAAATAAAGATATTTTTTCTTTGAAGTTTTGATTTTCTAATTTTTGATAAATTAATTCTCTTTCATAATTTTTAATTATTTTTCCCTGTTTCTTAATATTAAATTTTTTCGAAAAACAATGTTGAATAATTCTAGAAAAAATATAGTGATTCCAATAATCACTGTTTGATATTTTCGTGTAATCTTCAATGCCTAATGGAATGATATCCTTAGGGTTAATTTCTTTTTGTATAAAAATATAATTTTTTTTTTTTAAAGAATTAATTAAATTCCACCTAAAAGATATTGCTGATATAAACTTATAAAGCCACTGACCTAGAATAATCCTCCAAAATCTCTTTGAGTATTTTTTTTTGTGATAATTATTCAAAAAAATTATGAGCTGATCAAGAAAATGATCATAAAGCTCTAAATTTTTTTTAATATCACTTAACTTTTTTTCATAATTTTTCCATTTATTGTAAAAAATAATATCTTTTTTTAAATTGTATTTATCGTCAAAAATAGGTAGCTCTAAATATTTTTTTGGAGACTTATCTATCTTATTATAGTGTAAAAAATCAGTAATTAATTTTTCTTTCATTTATCAACTTTTTTTTGATATTCTGTAAAGATAAAGTAATTTGTTGTCACTCAATTTCCATCTTTTAAAGTTAGCAGCCCTGGGTCTTCTTAATAATGATTGTCTTATTTCTACTAATATATATTTTAAATACATAAAATAATTATAAGGTCTATAATTAGCTTTTTTGCTGTAATTTTTAAACAATTCAGTCATCATTTTAAGACTATCGTGAGTTTCAGCTAGTCCATCTGCTTTATTAAAAAAATTTTTTTTCTTACACAAATTAATTAAATATTGTTTATTTTTTTTTAACAAATTATTGAATTCACTCATATTTTTGGGTTTTATTCCTAATTTTGCAGAACCATGAATTGCATTTGGACCATAATTTTTATTTTTTATTACAGCTTTATCCCATTTAATAAATTTATTTATGCTTATAACTGGAACGTTGAATTTTAAGGCATCTACTGCGATAGAGCTATAAACATTTAAAATCACATCAACACTTTTCAAAAAATCTCTCACATCATTACCTTCAAAAATTTTTTGTTTTGGAAAAGTATCTTTATATATTTTAGGATCTTCAAATGGACTTACTTTAAATATGATTTGCTTTTTTTTGTCTATTTTTTCAATAATTTCAGTTAATAATTTAATATAATCATACTCAAACTTGTAAAGACCTAATTTTTCATAATTTTTATTTAAAGTGTTTTGGCGAATTAAAAATGGTATCATTAATTTTGACCTACCAAAACCAGAAATAATTCTGAGGTGAGTTGGAATACCTATTACACCAATTTTTTTATTTTTTGAGCTTTTAATATAATAATTTCTTTTATCAAACTTCAAAGATCCACACTCAACAATTTTATTTTTAAAACCATTCTTAATCAGGAATTTTGCATCAGTTTTTCCCCAGACTAATATTTTATTAATTTTTTTAATGAGATGGATTGGATATTTTATTTTTTGAATTTTATCTGTGTAATACATTCCCTCTGAGGAGTGCATAAAAATATCAATTTTTTTTTTTCCAGCATATTTTACAATTGGTTCGCAAGAAGTCTTAGCTAAATTTGGAACAACTACGACATTTGGATTTACTAGGTCGATGGCCGTTTTCCAAACAGGAATATAAAATAAATAAAGTTTTATATTATGTTCTAAAAGTTTTTTTTTTAGATCATATAAGCCGTATAGTTCTCTAAATTTATTGTCTATAATCCATACTATTTTCATAGAATTTAAATATATATTTTAAAATTTTTGTTTATCATTTTTTAGCATATAAAGTTTAAAAATTGAATTGCTTAACCTTAATGGTTTTTCATAAATACTATAACCAACTTTTTTCGAGAGAAACTTTAATGACTTATAGTTCCAAGATGAAAAATGTTGACAATCAATTTTTTTACTTAAATTTATGTCCTCACAAATTATCCCTAAAAATTTTACATTTTTAAGTTCTTTATTAAATAATTTTAAGGGATTTTCTAAATGATCTAAGAAATTATAAATGCCAACAAAATCAATTTGTTCCTGATTTTTTTTTTTTAATATCTTAACTCTTTTTGACAAGTATTTTAAGCAGTTGCCCCTTTCTTTTTTGCAAGTTTTCCAAAAATTTTTCTCATCGTTATCAATAAAATATTGTTTTATCCATGGTTTATTAAAATAATCATAATTTCCCCAAAGAGGACAACCAATTTCTGCATATGAATTTATATTTTTTAAGTTAATGGTTTTTTTGAAATATTTTGAAATTTCATTACTTCTAAAACCTGAAAATTGAGAGTATATTTTTGGTTTGTCAATCATATTAGAAAGTTTTAAATGATTTCGTTTTATATATTCGCTATTATTATTAATTAAATTTTGAATAAATTTTTTTTTTAACCTTGTAAAATTATTTTTATTATTATTTGTTGATTCTAAAATTTTTACTGCTTCTCTTTTTTTTCTATCAGACAATTCATATTTTTTTTTATCTTTAAAATAATTGTAATTTTTTAATAATTCTAAAAATTTTTTTTTTCCAAAATTCTTTTTTAGAGTATTTAACCCCCCAGGATGAGTTGGTTGATAATCTTTGTAAATTTTTTCTATAAATTTTGGATAAATCCATTTTTTTTTATATATAAGTCCACAATTTTTACACTTATAATTTTGCATATTTTTTAAAATAAAATTTTCTTCTGTGTTTAAAATTTTTGACAAAAAATATGAATAAATATTTTTATTGTTTTTGATTATTTCCGTTTTTTTTGTAGATCCACAAAGTGGACATTTTTTAATAATTTTAAACATTTGTAGAAATTCTTTTCAATTTAAATACTTTTTAAATAAATGGGATGACTTTTTTTAATTAAAAATTTTGCTTTTTTATTCAAAACATCGTTTATTTTATTTGAGGAAAGAGAATTAAATGGTCTAACCAACTTAATTTTATCTGCTGTTATTCTTTCACCCCTATTAATTTGAACTTTTGCATATAATGAACGTCTCATTGATTTTAAGTTTTTTTTTTCATTTTCTGAAATTTTCTTTGTGTATGTGCCTGCCATAATTGAAGATCTTCTTACAGAATTCACTAGTTTTAACATTTCTTTTGGATCTGCTGATAATTTATGATCCCTAAAATTTGAATAATTTTTATCTATTGTGAAATGTTTTTCTATAATCCGAGCTCCGTAGGCCGACGCCATAATAGATGCCTCTATTCCAATTGTATGGTCGGAATAACCAATATTCATCCTAAATTTATCCTTTAAATATTTAATTGAAATTAAGTTTGCCTCTTTGTCTTCAGCTGGGTAATCGGACACGCAATGTAATAAAAACACTTTCTTCATCGGGAATTTTCTTTTTTTAATTAATTTTAAGATTTTTTTAATTCCACTATAGTCAAGTAATCCTGTAGATATAATTACTGGCTTTTTAAAACTTATAACTTTTTCAATTAACTGAAAATAATTGTTGTCTCCAGATGAAATTTTAAAATAATCAACACATTTATTCAGATAAACCGCACTCTGGATATCTAAAGGGGTTGATATAAAAAATAATTTTTTACTTTTGGCAAATTTAGAAAGTTTATAAAAATCTTGCTTTGATAACTCAAATTTTTTATATCTTTTATATCTAAACTTATCATTATCATTTATAAATTGCTCAGTTTTAAAGGTTTGAAATTTAACAGCATCAACACCAGCTTTTGCAGCTTTTTCAATTAATTTTTTAGCTAAACTGAAAGATCCTTCATGATTATTACCTATTTCAGCAACTATTAGAACTTTATTTTTAAAATTAAATTTTTTTTTATTCATGAGATTAAAATTAATCTCTTTTAAAGTTATCCCAAAATTTTTTATACCAAGAAATGTATTTAATATATCCTGTATCAATTGGATTTGTTGGGTTATATCCAATTAATTTTTTTGCTTTAGAAATATCTAATGTTCCTCTTTCTGGCATGAACTTTTCTTTTTCTTTGTAGGAAATTTCCACTTTTGGAAATTCATTTTTTAATATCTGAATAAGCTCATTTATTTTTTTTGACTTACCATATGTAAGATTAAATGTTTGATTAATTGCATTTTTATTACTACAACACAAACTTATCCCATTAATTAAATCATCAATATATGTAAAATCTAATTTTTCCTCTCCATTTCCATTAATTGTAATATTTAAATTTTGAATTGCATTCTCAATAAATATTTGACCCACTCTTCTACTTACACATCTTTCTCCATAGAGTGCTGATGGTCTTATAATTGTATAAGGTACATTAAATACATGATTATAAGCTTTAACCAAAAGCTCACCTGAATATTTAAGTGTTCCATAAATTCCAATAGGTTTACAAATCTTTTCTTCCTTTACATCTTCTGACTCAAAGTTCCCATAAACCATACTTGAAGACATATAAATTACATGAGTTTTATTTATTTTTGCATAATCAAGAGTATTTTCTAAAGTTCTAAAAC
>MDTB01050353.1_pt1 | contig 15064 bp, 13 predicted proteins | sample 811161 | NCBI WGS metagenome assembly MDTB01 (sample SAMN05326650, study PRJNA326480) | marine metagenome | isolation source: seawater | place: Mediterranean Sea | collected 2009
AGCTTTTATCAAAGTGATTTTCAATGGAATACTTACTTGAATGTGTCACCAAAATAATTTCTTTAAATCCTGCATAAATTGCTTCTTCGACTATGTATTGAATGATTGGTTTATTTAATACAGGAAGCATTTCTTTTGGAATTGCCTTAGTTGCTGGAAGCATCCTTGTGCCCAAACCAGCTACGGGAATTACTATTTTGTTAATTTTTTTCACTTGACATAAAACTGCGTTATTTTTTTAAAGATAATAAAAAGGAAGGATTTTATAAATTTTAATATGATCTTACTAGTTTTCTTTGTTGATGATAAGGGGATTTATCGCAGGCCATGATTTGGCTTGGACTTCATTTTGTTACTTTTTTATTTAGCCATGACGAAATCGCCCTCGATAAATGAACGATTTCATTGCGCTGGAAGCGTATCAGCTTATGGCTGTTCTCAGACGACGGGATACGGGACGACCTTGCACCGCTACTGTCTTTGCATATCAGCAAAAAAAGTAGCCAACTCTTTACGTCTTGAGGCTCGCTGCCCGACGGACTGAGAAGCTTTCTAATGATGGAGACCGAGGCCTTCACATTCACATCACGCAAAAACTCATCCACGGCTCTGAACTGACAAAGATATCGTAACGGGAATCTATCGCCCATAGATAATTTATAAGTCCCTTAGCAATATCGGCGCAAGTAAAAGCAGAGAGCCTCTCCTCCGAGATTAGATTAATGATGACTCAACCTTCCGCTTTCCTTACTAACTTAATTAGTTTGCTCACTATCGAACTTACAGAAAGACTAAAGGGGACCACCAATAAAAACAAGGCAAAGTTATTCAACATTATAACTGCAGCAAAACTTGCCAAAAGCGAGATTAAAAATATAGACCAAAATACAAATAATTCAGAAGACCGAAACACCTCAACCTGAGTGGTTCCAATACTTAACGTAAAAAAAATAAGTTGCGCACTCCAAAAATAGAACAGGTTATCAGTGTTTTTAGCTAATCCAGGAAGTATCAAGGAAATAGTATCCCAAGCATACGTATAGACATACGCATTATTCAAGATGATAAATCCCAGTAAGGCTAGCATCATCACTTGCCATGGAGGAAATGATATGTATTTCCTTTGTACCTCAAAATTATAAAAAATCTGTCGTAAAGCAATTATCGCAACATTCATATAAGGTATGACCGCATATTGACTCTCTAAATTCAACTTGTCTGAAAAACCTAACAGAACGGTACATGAAAGTAAGATGGAACTTAAACCGGTCTCAACAAAAACACGACAGTTGCGCAAAAATCCCTCGAATAGCCTCATAGGCTTAAAATATATCAGCCAGATTGTTAAACTACGGCTTCGAATCAGAAGCTGTTTCCATGAACTATGGTATGAAAAATAAATTTGAAAAGTTATGATCAAATGGACTAAAGAGAACGTAAGTGCATTAAAAGATTCAAAAAAATGTAGCAAACCAACCAAGCTGGCCCTAGTAACAGATGCATAGAATTGAAAGCGCCAAAACTTATTAATCTTTTTAAATTGATAGTACGTTCCTTTTTGAAAACTCGATATTAGGGGATATATGGATATACTTTGAATGAGATACAAGATCATAAATTCCTTATAAACTCCTAAAAAGAATACTATTAATGCAAGTGCTATATTTAAAATAGTCAAAATTTTACTAATGGAAATTTGAGCAGCTTCTCGCAGGATTAATCGGCTTACAAACTTATCTTTGCGGATCGAAGCAATTGAAAGTAATGTTGTTGAAGCTAAAGAATAAAATCCAAAAGCGGCTACATATAAGGCAGCATCGGAAACGTTAACAGATACCAAAAAGGTAAAACCAAAAAGGCCTGTTAGGGTTGACAAAAAAAAAGTGAGTATTCTTAACAAACTATTTTTTAGATAAATGCTATTATTTTTTTTTGTAATTGCCATAAAATTTCTAAATATTCTGCGTAAAGATTAATTTCAATTCCCTAATTAGATCTTCTGGGAAACAACAGAAAATTTCAACCTAGAAGTTTTTTTCAATTCCTCCCTGTCAATGCCCAATAAAAAATCAGTATCTAAAAGACCTTCAGCAATTCCAGAAACTGAAGAATTACATACTCTTCCCATTCCATTAAGCTTATCTATTACGAAAGTTAGTCCACCAATATCGGTGACAATTGAGGGGCAACCCTCAAATGCCGCCTCAAGTACAACAAGGCCAAAACCCTCCAATCCTATCGTCGGAACCACATTAGCGGTGGCGCTTTTAAAAATTTCCGTCCTCTTGGTGTCGTCTACCCTCCCGAGAAGTTTGACCGTGTTGCCTAAGTTATTTGCATCGATAAATGTTGTAATTTCATTTTCAAGGGGACCCGTTCCGACGATAAGAAGTTTATGCTTTTCAGTCCAAATCGACTTTTCTTTGAGCATTAAAATCGCTTCTAAAAGTTTGACTACTCCTGTTCTCCGAACAAGCCGACGGACACACACAAACACCATGTATTGAGGATCAAGTGTTTCAATTACATTGTTCTCTGTAACTTGAAAAACAAGCTTCGGTAACCTCAATTTTATTTTTTTAAAGAAGCAAATAATTCTATGCTCTTTTTTAACAAGGTCGATGAAGGCGGGGGAAACACAAACAATGTCTTTGGAAAAAAAGAGACACAAAGACTCTAAAATAAAATTAAAATATTGATGAAGTCTATGTTTACCTTCGATTTTCGCTTCGAGATGAGCAGGGCCATGAAAGAAATACGTAGCTTTAAATGGAAACATTAAAAAAACAGGAAAGCCGACAGGAATATTATGAATTTCTATTTTTTGTGCCGGATTTTTAAATATGTATTTGATCAATTTAGCCCACACTTTCAGAAAACTTTTCCCGAAATTATGTACTTCACCTACCTTTATTTCTTCAACTCCCGACCCGTCATTTTTTACCCTTTTACAGGGCATATCCTTATCACCTAACCCTAGCACTTTCACATCAGCTACCTTTGATAAATATACTGCCCTACCGTTTACGTATGTAGCTACACCGCCGGCTTTCGCCTCCGGAAATGAAGAAGTTATTTCAATAACTTTCATGATATACCTAAATTCTGTAGAAAGATTTTAGGATTAGTTGCTGCTTTTAACACGTCATGTTGCTGCTTGGAAGCCAATTTAATCCTTAGTTTGTTATTTCCTTTGATTTCTTCTGCCAAAGAAACTGCATGACTAATATCAGAAAATAGCAAGGAGGAAGATTCCTTGAATAAGGTGCAAGCCGCCTTTGTTTTTTGATGAAGAAGAACTCCACCACTTGCAGGGACAAGTATTGATCGAGAAGTAATCTCATCATTTTTCCCTTGAGCGGAAACCTTTTCCATTAAGAACCCGAGAACGCATATTGAACGGCGGTATATGTTCTGAATTGCGCTTCCGTAAACTGGTCCGTTTACTGAAACATTAGCACGCAGACCTGAAAATTTTGTTTCTTTCCAACCTTCACCAAAAATTGAGACATTACCAGTATATAATGAGCTAAATTTGATCAAGGATTTTTCTTTGCCAATCGACCAATGTCCAACAAAACTTACGCCAATTTTCTCGTCAGCTGCCAATGGGACTTCGATTTGGCTGGGATCAAAAAAAGGGTAAACAAAGTTGGCATCAGTATGAATCTGATCTTGAAAGAATTCAATCAAGTTTGGTTTTGTGTGAAAAAGAAAATCGGTTTCCCTTAAGGTCCTTAAGTAGTCTTTACCATAAATCCTTGGATCAAGATCCGGAAAAATACCAACCGTGGTTGCTCCCAACCTTTTAGCAGCCATTATTGTCTCAGGATGAAGACCAACAGCCTTAAAATATATCAAATGTGAAGGCTTCATCACTTCTACATAGCTGAGAATATCACGATTAAATTTTTGCAAAAGACCCGGCCTACTCAGTCGCCTCACTAAACGAGTAAATCTGCTACCGACTGCATAAAAAATATAATGCCTGTCATCAAAATTTTGTAATTGATGGCCGCTCGTGATTAGATTTCGCAAGAGAGGATACTCATCCACCCCAACTGAAGATCGTAAAACAGAAATAATTACTGGTTTTCTATGTAATTTAGAATTTTTGATATGGTTTTCTCCTCCTTAAGCATCGCGATTTCAAGTGTTCGACGATTCTCAACTTTTGTTGTCTTAACCAATTCGTCTAAGGCAATATTTTTCATGAAGGTTAGGTTATTTAATGATGCAAGTTCAAAAAGATTACTTTTATTGATAACAGTATCACTCATTCCAGATACATCTGGTGCCAAAACTCTGGTATTTGATGCCAAAACCTCAAACAAAAAAACAGAATTTATCTCCCTCCATGACGTCACCAGAACCAAATCCGACTCGCGAAGTAGGTCATACACCTCTTGGCGATTGAGCCCAGATATTAAATTAAGATCCGATCTTGATCCAAAACCTTGATTAATGACTTTTTTCTCTAAAGGACCATTGCCAACCATGGTACACGAAATATTTTCATGCTTATTGGCCAAGAGTAACATAAGTTGGGCAGCTTTTATCGGCCTTTTCCTCCTTACTAAAGAGCCCACCCAAAGCAACTTTAGTTCCTTGCTACTTACATTCTTTTGAAACCTCGGTTTTGCCTTGATTTCTGACAGGAGGAGCCTAATGTCAATTTCACTGATAACGTGGCCTCTATCAATATTTATTGAGGGAAATGATTCCAAATCTTTTTTTGTGGCGAAGAGAATGTATCGTAATTCTTTCTTCAAATAAAAAGCCAATCTAAAAATCCGTAATGAAAAATAAATAACTGCAGAATAAACTGAATATTTTATAAAAAGAACGATATCACCATCCTTTAAAATTTCCCTAATTGGTGGATATTCAAATCCAGATAAAGGTCCCATAATCTTTAACTTTGGAAAAAATAAAAAAAATATATTAAATAAAAAGTTTACTTGCCCACACTTCCAAACTGCGTCATATTCACGCTGCCGATTAAAGCAAATTAAATAAAACCGAATGAGGTCAAGGAAAAATAATACTTTTGATTTGTGTTGGCCATCTGTATTTGAAAATATCATCGGAATATACTGAACGTAAATTTTTTTTATCCCGCCTGTTTTCATCCAAGTGGAAATATTTTCTTTATTTTTGCCCCGGTGTAAGGTAAGAAGTGTTACTTCACAATCTTTGGTCTTACCTAGATGTTGTAGGAATTTATTGGCAACCTGAAATTCTGAACCAAGCGTAGGATCAAAAATATCAGTGACAAAGAGTATGTGCATTTTTAATCTCTTTTATGATGGAGGTTTCACCTTGAGTGTTGATTCTCTTAATATTATCCGCAACCAACGTCAACTCCTCTGGAAATGCTTCATTTATAACAGTTAGAGTCCCTGTCTTAGATGCCTCATAAGCCGCAAGTCCGAAACCTTCATAATTCGAAAAAAAGAAAAAAACATCACAGACTGTCTCATACCAATCTTCTTGAAAGCCACAAAATTCTATGACATCTGAATAATCAACAAATTTGTGAGCAACAGATGGATGGACATCCCCGAAATGCAAAACTGAATATTTTATACTGCTATTATTGCTTAAAGCTTGACACTCTTCCAACAACCTTATGAGTGATTTTAAATCTCTCGAGCCCCGCCCGACTTCAATATTAAGTCGACATGCCGTGACTAAAACGAAATTATCTGAGGGCGTGTATTTATTTTTGACCCTGTTTACCTTTATTCTTTGACTTATAGGCAACACTACTGTCGACCTTTTTTGTAATACCTTGGGAACCGCATTCTTTGAGTTTACAAATAGTTCAATCTTTAAGGCGAATATCGTGATTAAAAATATCCAAGTAGCAATAAGGTGAATGGGGTTCTTTAATGACGCAACCTTATGGTATGGAACTTGTATATATATTACTGTACGAATTCCTTTTAGTATAAAGTACAGCAAATTAAAGTAATCTCGAAGTCCACTAGTGAGAAAAACAGTCGATATATTAAATTTTGTTTTCCAGCTGCGGGCTTCTTTATATTTTACAAGCTTCACTATCTTACTTTGAGAATTATATATTTCTTGAATGTTCTGCGCGACACGCTCACCCCCACCCCTAGACTCTCCGTGAACAGAAACCATTGAAAGCTCTGGCAATAAGCATGGCAAGTCATCAAGAGTAAACATTACACATGAGATCCTTGAAATTTAAACAAGGACCTAAGTGCTTTACACATAAAAAGAAAAGCCACTATGATTATCCAGTCACGGATTGTCTCATAATATAGATAACTTGATAAACCAGAAAAACTTTTAGCATGAAAAAGTACGACTTTTGATAGAAAATATATTTTAAAACTTAAACGCCAAGCTTCAGGAAGGTATGATGCAAGCATAAAGCATAATTTAATACCAAAAAATATCATCAAGACACTAATTGGAACAGCGAATATGGCGCCGTAATTACCGCACATTAAATAACCTTGGCCTATGATTGTTATTGGAAGAGATATACCAGGCATCTTGTCGATACCTAATAATTCAAGGTAATAAGTATTTCCTTCTATTAAGCCTCCTACATTAAAAACGTCAAATCTTAATATAGACCAGGTTAATCTTTTAAATGAATCAGACACCATTTCAAAGTCGCAAAATCCTATATTTTTTTGATGGGCAATAGACCAATAAGGCTCTGACAAACGCCATATCAAGCCATAAGTAAAATCAGAAGAGTCATCTCTTAGCAGGCCCCAAAAACCTAACAAAAGGAGGAGAATAAAAATGCCCAGTGATACTTTTAGCACACCAGAATAAAATGTCGTTCTCAAAAAGAACCGTTTTAAGATAAGTGATTTTTTTGCATTTGAAATTGAAAAAAATAGAAACACCATCGCTATTTGCAAAAGCATACCGCGACCGCCAGTTTGGGCAAAGACAAATAAGAAAAGTAAAGCAACTGGTACCGTTAGAAGCCTTCTTTGTGAAAAAAATAGAAACTTTATTGCTAAAATAGTCATAACGGGCAAAAAACCTAGGATTAGGTATAGTTGAAATGATCTATAACCCCCGGCTATCTCAACTTCACGATATGAAGTACCTCCAAAATAAACAAAAAGTGTTATCCATAGAAAAATTAGTAAGTATTCCTCAAATATATATTTCTGCTCTTTCTCTTCAATTTTATATCGCTCATTTATGCCGCTAAATTTTTTGATAGCTAGCATCGCTAATGCACAAGAGAGAGCATTAATCCACAAAGCGCCTGATTCGATCCCCCAAGGATATATGAATACGTCCAAATCCAAAAATCTGGAGAGGATGGGCACGATAACAAAGACCGTAAAAGTAATTGAAATGTATAAAAGTACAAAAAATAATTCAGGTGTTAATTCGGCAGATGTTATTCTGAACTTTCTCACTTCACTTACTTAAAGTCTCTATTATACAACGCAGACAGAACAAAAGTATTAACAGCTCATTTTGGCATATCAACGTTAGTTCTCATTACTACTATTAAAAGTGGCTACGACCATTGGGTGGGTTGCTGTAGGAAAGTATTTAAGCTTTTTAAATTTTAAGCGGTCTCCGAATACCAGGAAACTAAAAGCCCGATGGACTGTTTTAAGGTATCTATTCTTAATCTTATCTTCACCAGTCTGTGTAGAGAAAAAATTCTTGTACCTAAATTTCTTTAATTTATTAATAACTAACGAAGTTCCATTGAAAATATCTTTTGGATGTTGCTCAAAGACAATCACGGGATGGTATGCTCGAATAAATTGATCTGCACCTTCCAATACATTTAACTCATACCCCTCAACATCTATTTTAATAACTGGTGCGTGCCTTCCTGCTGTAGAAAAAAAATCATGCTCTCTCGAGAAACTATCTAAGGTTATAGTTTCGACTTTTGCAGCTGTAGGCTTCTGAGTCATGAAAGATGCTCCCCTGTTTGTTTTATTTATCTCCATGTATGCACTCTCATTCTTCGATTCAAGTGCTTTATTTACTGCTATAGCTCCTTCAAAAGGGGTCAAGTTTAGCTCAAGTAATTTAAAAGTTTTTTCATTTGGTTCAAAGGAAATTGTTTGTTCAAATAAATCTATTAAACATATTGTATGGTTTCCAATATTAGCGCCTACATTTATTAAACATCCACCCACCATGTGGTTGCTTATCAGGAAATCTTTAAGTGCAGCCAACTCACGGCGCTCATAAGTACCTTCAAGATTAATCAAATGCCCTATATCATCGAAGGCATAAATTGCCGTTGGTCGATTTTCGTTTTCTATTAATTTGTTTGCCTTTTTCTGTAAAATATAATGAGCAACTTTGATTAAAAAAAAGTTTAAAAAAGCTTTAATTTTCTGCATGAAAAGTCCTCAATAGTAGAGTTGTAATCGCGTTAAAAAAAATTATATTAATTTAATATCCGAATATTATCGCTCTATTTTTCGATTATAGATATCATCTAAACGAACAATATCATCCTCACCAATCTAGACTTAAGCATAGTGTCATCCACGTGAAGATCGAAAAAATTTTAAGATAGTCAGCTCCATACTTTCTACTCTTCTAGTCTCGTTAATTTTGGAGACTGCGAAAAACCAGTATCTCATAGTTTCTTCAAAAGCTTGGTACCCGGGGCCGGACTTGAACCGGCACGATATCGCTATCGAGGGATTTTAAGTCCCTTGTGTCTACCAATTCCACCACCCGGGCAACTAATAGGTATTGTTTTCATGAAATTAATTAATTTCATTTTGAAGATTAAACAGCTGTATTGATAAAAATTTGAATTGTTATATCTTTAAAGCCTTTTAAGAAAATTATTATGCTCATTATGTCTCTTTAAAACAACTCTTCTGGCTTGAAGGAATCCACTACAAACTTTATTTTATCCATTACTTTCTTATATTCTTCTTCAGAAAGTCTATAAGGATCTTTAATTTGTAAATTTCTATGTTGATAAGTAAAAAGTTTAAATTTGTGTCTAAAATTTTTATAAGTTTTATTTAAGTGCATTAATACCATCGAATCCATTGCATAAATTACATTAGAAGATTTTAAAAAGTTTTTATCTACTCTTTTTGGGTTATGTACTTCATAAGATATGTTGTTTTCTTTTAGATAATTAAACGATCTTAAATCCATACCTGCTGACACCATAGGATTTATGCCAGCTGAATCTACTTTAAATGTAGTTCTAAATTTATCTTTAAAAATCATTTTAGCAACTGGGCTTCTGCAATAATTAGCCAGACATACAAAACTAATCGACCTTTGCTCATCAATCATCGAGAAGATTATCAACGCTAGTAATAAAGGATGTAAAAGGGAAAAATTGAGATATTACTCGATTCCATCTTGTGGTACCTTTTGCATTGACATAGACAATATCATTGTTTGCCAAATAAAAATTTCCAGCACTCAAAAAACCTGATGGTGAACTTAGGTCAACTCTAAAAATTTGCGGGTCTTGACTAGAGTTTTGCCTAATTACAAAAACATCTTCCCCTTCAGATGTTTGTGTATTTAGACCTTTTGCTTCTCCAATAGCTTTAGACAATGATAAAGGTATATCTGATAGCTTAATTACTTTTGGAGTTGTGACTTCGCCTAAGAGGTAAACTTTCTGTGAGTTAAAACCAGCAATAGCTATGTCTAATTGAACATTTTTAAACATGTTTGATAGCTCAAGTGTTAAATCTTTTCTTAATTTATCCTGAGTTTTACCTTCAGCCTGAATAAGTCCAACGAATGGAAAAAAAATGTTCCCATTTGAATCTACTCTTCGAGTATTTAATTCTGAATTAACGCCCCCGGTTACTGGAAAAATATCAGGAAGTCCCCAGATCGTCACAAATAATTGATCGCCCTTACCAATTTTATATATGTCATTTTCTATTTGAATTTTATCTGTTATAGGCTGAATTGTTATACGCTTATTAAGACTATTTACAAAAACAGTATTCTCTCCATTCCAGTTATTTGAGGAAGTCATGAACATCCCTGGTGATAGAACACAGCTCGACAATAATGTGGCAACTACTATTGAAGATATAGTTTTTTTAATCATCTTTTGCTTCATAATAATCATCGTATAAGTATCTTTCGGCATAATACCTATAGGCGTAATCTCCATAAAGATCATAATAGCCGTAGTAACTCTTAGGTCTCGAATAGTCATTATAAATAATGCCATCGAAAGACCTTCCTAGCTGTTCAATAACTTGTTTTGACTGATTAATTTCGTTAATTTTATTTACTTCATGCCTCGCAGTTAAAATATTTAAATCACTATAAGTCATTAACAGTCCTGTATCGGAAACACTTAAAATTGGAGCAGTATCTATAATAATGTAATCAAAAAAAACTTCGAAATCTTTAACTTTATTTAAAAATTGATCACTATATAAATGCTCGAAGGTATTTTTAAGTTTTTTTAATCTTGGTAAGAGATATAAATTATTGTTAACTTTAAAATTATCGATTTGATCTAGAGAGATGTTTTGAAAAGTTTCCATATCTATCGGTTTCTTATTAAAGAATTTATGCTGCATTCCTCTTTTTAAATCAGCATCTAATAGAAGTACTTTGTGTCCAATCTCTGAAAGTCCTATAGAAATGCTTCTAGAAATAAAAGATTTACCATTATCTGGTGTTGGACCTGATAAAACAATTTTTTTGCAGCCATCATTTTTTTCTATATTTTCAGATGCAGAAAAAATAGTTTCTATATTTAATATTGAAGTTTCAATAGCTTGTTTAAATTTAATATCTTCTGAGTCAAAACTTTCAAAACTATCAAAATTCTCAAGATGTGGAATAACACCTATTATTTTATCTTGTATTCCTGAATCTTTTAATTCTGCCGGATTAGAAATTTTAATGAAGAAATAACCCCTAAATATTGCTATAACTACAGCCAAGATAAAAGCTGCAATTGTCATTATAAAAATGTTCGTTAATCTAGGTCCTACAAGGCCTTTAACAAATGCTTGGTCTACAATTCTAATGTTTCCTATGCTGCTAGCTTCCATTAAAGAAAAGTTTAATCTTCTACTAACTAATTCCGCATACAATTCTTCAGAAACTTCTAGATTTGTGAAAAGATCAACATATTCTTGTTGAGCTTTAGGCAATTCTTTAATTTTTTGCTCAATATTATTTTTTTGAAGTTCCAAAGCCTCTTTTTGGGTTTTTAAATTTAAATAAAGGGGATTATCTTTAGTAAAGTTAATCTCTGCTTGAGAAATCTTAAGATCAACTAAATTTATCTCTCGCTCTATTTCAGATATCAGTTCAATTATTGATTGAACTTCTAGATTTACATTTAAAGACTTATTTTCTTGCTTAAAATTTTTAAGATCAGACTTTCTAAGATTCAAAATCTCTTCTAATCCATCAAGTTGAGTATCAATGAAAAGCATCGATGCTCTTGCTTTTTCAGTTTCTACCTCAATGTTGTCCTTGATAAAAATCTCATTCGCCAAATTAATAATGCTTTTACCTTCGAGAGTATCATCAGTAACAAGAGAAACTTCTATCAAACCTTCTTGCGACCAATAATTCCGCTGGCTGCCTAAATTATTTATTCTTAATTTATTTCTATATAGCCCATAAAGATCTGCAGGGTTTCTGTAGGTTATTTCTATCAATTTTTCAGAATTAAAACTAGGAAAATTTAGCTGAATTTCAATATCATCATTTTCTATGTATTCTCCATTCATACCCTCTAAAAGAGTATTTTTTTTGATTATCTAACAGAATAAAGGAGTTGTTTTGAAGTCGTAAGTGAAAAATCTGCTGAAGATAATTTTCATTTTTTTTAAATAAAAAAGTATTTATCTCAAGAAACTCTTTATCGTCTGGATTAACAAATTTTATATTAAGATTAAGAGCGCTTATTAAATCTAATATATTTGATCTTGAAGAGTAAAGTTTAACTAAATTATCTAAATTAGTTTCTGGGGCATTGAAAAAGTCTAGGCTTAGTGATTGTCTAGGATCAAAAGATTGTTGTGGAGATTGAACTTGTAACAAGCTCGAGATTTGATAAGTTTTTGTTGATGTTAAATATAAAGTTAAACCAAAAATAAAACCCACTAATGTGATTGCAATAATCATTTTAGACTGTAAAAGAAATAGTCTGAAATATCTTCCAATGTTTATTTCGTCTAACTTACTGTAGTTATCTGAATTTTCTTTCATCGATTTTTCGGATTAATGATTTTTAAAACTTAATACAATTTCTTTAAATTTTAATTTTGTCGAACATTATAGTGTATGCGTTTGTATATTTGATAATAAAATTTATTCAACATAAATTTTTGATAATATAAATTTATGCTAAAAGTTTCTAAACTTTCTAAAAGTTTTACTAAACCTTCCTTAGGATTCTTTAATACAGAAAAATCAGAAAAGACTATTTTTAATGATCTCTCATTTTACGCAAAAGAGGGAGACTGTATCGCGCTTTTAGGTAAAAATGGTTGCGGCAAAACCACGCTTCTTAAACTTATATCTGGTGTTCTTACTTTAGACAAAGGTTCAATAACAAATAATTTTGATATGCCTCTAGATTTTTCTCAAATTTCGATGGTTAACTCTAATGATAGATCTTTTTTTTGGAGGTTGTCTGTAAAAGAGAATTTAAAATTCTTTTGTTCCTTATCAAATAAAAACTCTTTAGAAAAAATTAAAGAGACCTTAATTTTATTGGACATACTCGATAAAATTGATTTGCCATTTATGAGTCTTTCTTATGGAGAAAGGAAGAAGATTTCAATTGCTAGAGCCCTTTTAAATAATTCTAAAATACTTTTGTTAGATGAAATTACGAATTCTTTAGATATAAGTGCAAAAAAAATAGTAATTTCTACCTTGAAGGATCTTTTAAAAAAGGACCATTTACAATTAATAATCTTTGCAACTCATTCCTTAGATGAAGTGATCAGTCTATCTAATAGGCTTCTGCTCATAAAAGATAAAGCTATTTTTATTGATCAAAAGGTAAACGAAAATACTCGTGTTTCAGATATTGAAAAACTATTTTAAGAAATGAATTTCTTTACAAGATTTAAAGCTATTTTTAAAAAAGATTTATTCATTGCTATGTCTTATAGAGGAGCTTTTGTAATGGAATTCATCACTATAATTTTTAGTTTATTTTTAGTTTTTTTTATCGCAAACTTTATAGAGTCTCAAACTAATGTTGCACCTAAAGAAATTAACGAAGGATATTTTTATTTTGTTTTTTGGGGACTCGTTTCTCAAGATCTTATGATCAAAATAGTTGGGGCGTCTTCTAGAGATCTTCTAAATTATAAAACCTCAGGTATTCTAGAAGAATTAATCCAACTTCCTTCTGCCCAAATTACTATTATCTTAGGCAGCAACCTTTATCCAATTTTTATGTCTTTGGTAAGGATAGTTTTATCATTATTGGTAGCTTCATTTTTGCTTGGAGATACCATTTTAAATTTTTCTTATGTTCTCTACTTTTTAATAAATTTGGTTCTTCTGCTTATTTCTTTTATATGTATAGGATTAATCGCTGCATCGTATTCATTAATTTTTTTTAGAGCTGGGCCAATACCTCTCTTTTTTATAACTTTTTCTATTATTTTTGGAAGCGTATTCTACCCAGCGGAAGTATTACCCTACTCTCTAGACAATTTATCTTTTCTTACGCCATTATCTCCTGCCTTAGAAAATTTTAGGATGTTATCCTTAGATGATTTTAATGTAACGCCATTCTTTTTAAATTTGTTTAAGATACTAATCTTTAATCTTATTTTTATGGCAATAGCATTATTATCTTTAAAAGCTGCTTTTAAGCACGCAAAAAAAAATGGAACTTTCTTACATTATTAAAATTAAAATTTATTTCTTGCTTACCCTCAATCTATTAAAAATACTTTTTATTTTTAAATTCAGAGATTTTGATTATCTTATTAAATATTTAAAATCTCTGACAATAAAAAAAAATAAGCTTCAAGTTGATGAAAAGTCTATTTTTGCTCGTGAGAAAAAATTATCTAAATTCCTCAAAATTAATAAATGTTTAATTACTTCAGCCTACCTTTATAAAACTTTGAGAGATTTTGGATTCAAAGCCGAATTTTTTATTGGTGTAAAAAAAGATGATATTTTTAGCTCTAACGCTTGGGTAGAGGGAAATGAAAAAAATCTAATCAATGAACAAAATAGGCTTTTTAAAGATATCATGAGGTTAAATTAAATGAGAGGAATTTTTGCAGCTTTTAACTTCAAAGGTATAGATAAAAGTTTTTTAGACAAAGATTTCTTTAACTCTCCACATTCTAAAATTGTAAAAGAAGAAAAATTTATTTTCGTAATTGGAAAAAATAATGGTTTAACTAAAAGCGATTATCATTCTGATGAAAGGTATGAATTACTTTCAGTTTCTAGAATTGATAATAAAAATAACCTTTTAAAAGAATATAATCTTTCAAAAGATACAACAAATTCTGAATTAATATTATTCCTTTATAGAAAATTTAAGACACAAGCATTCAATAAAATTTTTGGAGGATTTTCTGCAATTATAATTGATAAAAAATTTAATAAAATTAAAGCATTTACAGATCATTTAAATCAAAAACCATTGTTTTTTTCAAAAAATCAGTCAGATTTCTTTTTTTCTTCGTCTATTGAATCTTTATTTCAATCAGGAGTAAAAAGAAATCAAATTTGTGATGAAATTCTTCTAGATTACCTAGTCTGTGGTGCGCCTAGGGTTAATAAAACAATCTACAAAAATGTAAATATCTTACCCAATAATTGTTTTTTAAAATTCAATGAAAAGGAAAAAATAAAAATAAAAAGTTTTTACGCCTTCAAAACCCATGTTAAGAAAAATTTTAAGAATTCAGATTATTATCAGACAACTGTAAAAGAAATTTTTTTTAAAACTGTTGAAGAACAGCTTATGCAGACAAATACAGATGTTTCTCTGGCACTAAGTGGTGGACTTGATTCGAGTTCAGTAGTTTGTGTGGCAAATAAAATTAATGTTGAAAAAAAATTA
>MDTB01027296.1_pt1 | contig 15063 bp, 16 predicted proteins | sample 811161 | NCBI WGS metagenome assembly MDTB01 (sample SAMN05326650, study PRJNA326480) | marine metagenome | isolation source: seawater | place: Mediterranean Sea | collected 2009
CTCAGTGCTTATAGCAGAATTTTTCTTTAACAATATTGATAATAAAGTTCCAATTTTTTCAGCTAAATCTTTTCTTTCTATTATTAAATCAACAAAACCAGTTTTTTGAACATATTCGCTTGTTTGAAAATTTTCGGGAAGTTCTTCCTTAACAGTTCCTTGTATTACTCTTTTTCCAGCAAAAGCTATCAATGAACCTGGTTCAGCAATGTGAATATCCCCAAGCATTGCATAGGAGGCTGTAATCCCTCCTGCGGTTGGATCTGTAATCAATACTATATAAGGAAGATTTTTGTTTTTTAATTCATTTATAGCTAAAGTTGTTCTAGTCATCTGAGATAGTGAAATTAAACTTTCCATCATTCTCATACCACCACCAGCACTTACACAAATAAAAGGTGTTCTATTTTCAATAGCATATTGAATTGCATACAAAAAAGCTTCTCCTTCAGAAGACGCCATTGAAGCCCCTAAGAAATCAAAGTCTGAGGCAACAGCTGTTATTTTTATGTTGTGAATATTTCCAGAAGCCACCATCATCCCACAATCAAGGCCAGTTTTTTTTCGGGCACTTTTTAATCTATCTTTATATGACTTGGAATCTTTCCAATCTAATGGATCATCTTTAGGAACCGGAGTTTTTAAAATTTCATAATTATTTTTTCCAAATAAAATATCAAATCTTTGAATTGGTTTAATTCTATGATGCTTGTTGCAATCCGGACAAACTCCTAAGTTCTTTTCTAAATCTTTTTTTAAAATTGGTCCTTTACAGCATGAGGTCCAGTCACTATTTGCTATTTCATCTTTTGAAGCTCTTTTGTGAATAGCAGTTTTAATTTTTTCACCTGCTTTTATTATTTTTGTAATCCAATTCATTCGATAATTTTTTTTAATTTTTTAACTACATTAGTAACATTTATGACAGTATTTTGTCCTTTATTTATTGATTCTGTTATTTTCTTACATATTATACTTCCAACAACTAATCCATCAGCTTTTTTAAGAGAATTTATTGTTTTTTCCGTAATTCCAAATCCTATTACCACATTTTTATTCTTACTTAATGATTTAATCTTATTATATCTTTCTATAATTTTTTTAGGAGCCACTTTAAGTTTTCCTCCAGTTGTTGATAGCATGGAGATATAATAAATCATATCATGACTATTTTTAATAATCATCTTAAGTCTTTCTTTTGAAGTAGTAGGAGATATTAATTGAACAAAACAAATTCCATTTTTTTTACATTTTAAAGCAAAAGATTTATTTTCTGGATAAGGTAGATCAACAATAATTAGTCCGTCGACTTTTGACTTTTTACACTTTTCAATGAATTTATTTTCACCATATTGATATATTATATTAAAATAACCCATCAAAATTATTGGTTTATTTTTTTGAAATTTTTTAAATTGACTAACTATTTGAAATACATTGTTTATCTTAATCCCATTTTGGAGCGCTCTATACGCGCTAGTTTGGATTTGTCCACCATCAGCTATTGGTGTGTTATGAGGAAAACCTAATTCACAAATATCAGCAAAATTTGAAATTGACTTTAAAATTTCTAATGATTTTTTTTTATTATAATCCCCAGCAACTGTATATGTAAGAAGTGCAGGTCTATTTTCTTTTTTTAATGTATTAAATGTTTTACTAATTAAAGATTGTTTAATCACATTTTACCCAATCTTTCTTTAAGGATGTCCTTATCTTTTTTGGCATCCCCACATGAATTAACTATAATGATTGTGTCCTTATTTAATTTTGGTGCAATTTTAATAGCTTCAGCGAAAGCATGGCTAGGCTCAAGACTAGGATTTAAATTTTCAAGTTTTGTAACTACTTTGTGTGCATTTAAAGCTTCTTCATCTGTTGCATAAGTGTATCTTGCTCTTTTAGTGTCTTTTAAAAAGCAATGAATTGGGCTAACACCCGGATAATCTAAACCAGCACTTATAGACTCTGTTTTTTGAATTTGACCCTCATTATTTTGGCACACATATGATGCAGCTCCATGCAAAATTCCAATTTTTGAATTTTTACTAAGTGGTGCTGCGTGAAGTTTTGATTTTTTTGGACCACCAGCCTCAACACCCACAAATTCAATTTGTTTTTTATCATAACTTACAAATTCACTCCAAAAACCATAAGCAGAACTTCCACCACCAACACAATTAATTAGTTTGATTTTTTTTGGAATTTTTTTGAACTTTTTTTTAAGTTGGATTTTAAGTTCTTTTGATATTTGAGATGTACTCCATCCACAAATTTTTACAAATATATTTGGACCCACTGTTGACCCAACGCACATATGTGTATTATCACAGTTTGAAACCCAATATCTCATACACTCACTAACTGCATCAACTAACGTTTGACTTCCAGAATAAACTGGGACAATTTCAGCTCCATTTTTTCGTATTGCGTCACAATTAGGTTTTTGTCTTTTGATATCTTTGGCTCCCATAAATATTTTACATTTAAGACCAAATTTTTTTGCGGCCATACTTAACATTTTTCCTGCATATCCAGCACCAGTATCTCCAACAATATATTTTTTTCCCATAGATTTGCAGATTAATGCATGCACTGTTGCATTATAAATCTTATGCGCACCACCATTTGCCTCAGAAACTACTTTTGCCCAAATTTGTGCACCATTAAGATGATTTGTTAAATTTTCTAATTTTACCAAAGATGTGGGGGATCCAATATAATTTTTAAAATAATAATCTCTTTTTTTTAAAAATTTTTTATTTTTTCTAAGTCTTTCAAATTCCTTAGTTAAATCTTCAACTGGTTTTTTTAATGTCTCGGGAATAAAGCTGCCACCAAATTTACCTCCCCAAAACCCATATTTATCATGTTGATCAATTAGTTGAATATTTTTTTTAAGTTTCATTTTTAAATTCGTTTAATCTTTTTTAAGAAAACTTCTATTTTTGAAATATCTTTAAGTCCAGAGGTTTCTACTCCTCCAGATATATCAATAATATCAGCTATTTTTTTATAATTTTCAAGCTCATCTTTGATTTGAATATTTCCTGCTAGCATAACTTCTTTACCAAAATTTATATTTTTTATTAGTGAGTGATTAAAAGATAAACTTTTCTCGTAACCTATACTATCAAAGAGGTATATATCAGTGACATCTTTATAAAGTTTGTACTTTTTTACATCACTAGAATGTTGAATTGTTATTGCAGTAATTATCTTTTTTTTATATTTTTCTTTTATCATCTCAATTTCAGTTGGTAGACACCCATAAATTTGATAATAGTCAAAAGGTAATTTCTTAATTTCTTCTAATATTTTTTGATTAGGTTTGACAAGAACTGCTACATATAAAGAATTTTTTTTTTCAATTTTTAATAAATTTCTTAATTTATTAATTTGAACGTATCTTTTAGATTTTGGATAATTTACAATAAATCCAATAAATTGTGGAGGTTCAGAATGATTTATCAAAAACTTTAAAGTCTTTGAATCTGAAATTCCACAAATTTTAGACTTCATTTAATTTAAGGAGGATAAAATTTTTTGAATATTTTTTTTTGGGTCACCAACGGTAATGGGTCTTCCAATTATTAAACAGTCACTCCCGGCCTCAATCGCTTGTTTAGCATTCATAGTTCTTTTCTGATCATCTTTATTTTGATTAAATCTGATACCTGGAGTAAAACATTTTAAATTTGGAGCAACTTGTTTAATTTTTTTTATTTCTAACGGGCTACAAATTACACCATGTAAATTTGCTTTGTCTGCAATTTTTACTAATCTAATTACTTGTTCGTCTAAATGATCTTTAAAACCTAATCGTTCTAAATCAATTCCCTCAAAACTTGTTAAAACTGAAACTCCTAGTAATTTTAAATTAATACTATTAGCAGTCTCATTTGCAGCTTTCAAAGCATCTAGTCCATTCAATAAATGAACAGTTGCGTAACTAATATTCAAATTTTTTAAAGATCTTATAGACTGAGTTAACGTATTTTTAATATCAAAAAATTTTCCGTCATAAAAAATAGGTTTTTTAAATTTACTGAGTTCCTTAATTTCATCTGGAGAGTGTTTGGTAATATATTGTAATCCTATTTTTATTCCTGAAATATCTTCATGAATTTTAGATAATAACTCCAAAATTTCTTTTTGTGAAGATACGTCGCAAGCTACGAAGATATTACTATTCATCATTATTTAATTTATTGAACAAATCTTTTGCCATTTTGAAGTGAATTGTTTTCTTTTGAGGTGTATGAACTTTCTCACCCGTTTTTGGATTTCTGGAAATTCTTGCCTTTTGTATGTTTGTTGAAAACACTCCAAAACCTCTAAGTTCAACTCTATCACCTCTTTTTAAAGTTTTTTTTATTTCATTTAAAATGATTTCTGTGAATTTTTCGAGGTCTTTCTTTAAAAAATTAGGGTAATTTTGAGAGAGCTGTTTTAGAAGCTTTGATTTTACTATTGCCAATTTAATTATCTCTTAATTAATCTTTTTCCTCATCTTTTTTTTTAAGGTCTTCAGATAAAGATGAAAATGGTAAATTTTTACCTGACCCCTCAGAACCATATTTTTCTAAAGCCTCTTTTTTTTCAATTTCCTCAAGAAGTTTAATACTTAAGGTTACTTTTCGTTTATTAAAATCTATCTCAGCTATTGCACAGTCAATTCTTTCACCCCCAGTAAACCTTGAGGGCCTAGCATCAGCACTATTTATTGCAATTTGCGACTTTTTAATTTGAAAATCCATCTCACACCCTTCTGGTCTTACTATTAAACCTTTGTTATCTGTTGATATAATTTTGACAGTAATTGTTTGATTGATTTTTTTATCTTTAAACCAATCAAATGGATCAGGCATTGTCTGTCTTAACCCAACTCTAATTTTTTGTTCAGAAGTTTTAATCTCCAGTACTTTAACTTTAATTTTATCACCTTTTTTATATTTATTTAGTTCTTCTTCACCATTATTTAAGTAAGTTAAATCATTACAGTGTAAAAAAGCATCTACATCTAAATCTTTTATTTTGACGAATAATGAGTACTCATTTTTGTTTGAAACTTCACCTTCAACAATTACTCCAATAGGATGCTCTTTTTCAAAAGTTTCAAATGGATTGTCTTGAGTTAATCGATGAGAAATGGCAACTCTTCTTTTGTCTTTATCTATTTCGGTAATGACACATTCTATTTCATCTCCGACTCTGAACATTTTTTTTGCAGATACATTTTTTTTTGTCCAACTTAATTCACTTGAATGAAGCAAAGTCGTTAAACCTGGTTCTAATTCACAAAATGCACCAAAATCCATAATTTTTACGACTTTAGCTTTGTATTTTTTATTTAACTCATAATTTTCAATGTGTTCAAAGGGGTCCGGTGAAAGTTGTTTTACTGAACAACCTACTTGTAACTTTTCTTTATCTACAGATATGACTTTTAAATCATGTTTTTCACCAATATTAAAAACCTCATCTGGATGATTAACTCTTGAGTAAGAAATTTCTTGTAAATGAACTAATACATCAAGTTCATTATTAACATTAAAAAAACATCCGAAAGAACTGTATCCTTTTACTTCTGCTCCTTTAATAATATCACCTATTTTATATTTATCTATAATCTTTGCCTTATCCTCTTTTTTAAAAGTCGAAATGATTTCTCTTCTTGACACGCAAGCATTTCCACGAACTTTGTCTAACTTAATTAATGCAAATTTTTGGGGTTCATTCATTAAATGACTAATATCTTTTAAAGGCTTATCACTAATTTGGGATCCAGGTAAAAACATTAAGGACCCAGTATCGATATGCTCTACGATACACCCACCTTTACATTTCGAAGTAATTTTTCCCATGATTGGCTCATTTTTTTCATATGCTTCAACTAATTTATCCCAACCTTTAATTTTTTGAGCTTTACTAGCTGATACAAGAACTTCTCCATTTTTATCTTCAATTTTTTCTAAAAGAACTGGAATCGTCTCACCAACTTTTATTTTTTCTGTTAGGCCCATACTTTTGAGTTCGTTTATATCTAATACAGGCTCACTCTTTAGTCCTTCTACGAAAAGAAAAACGAATTTTTCGGTAATCTTATTAATTTTACCGTCTATTATTTTTCCTTCTTCAATATTAATTTTAGAAAGCTGGCTGTTTAATAATTTTTCAAATTCCTGAGAAGCAGGGTTATTTAAGTCTTTGAATATTTCCATCAATTAGTTAAATTTTTTTCTGTTTATAAAAACCTCGATCTTTTAGATAAAAATATCGTTTAAATCAATAGAAAAACCTTTATCATAATAACAAATAAAAGCTAAAAACATTGTTTTAACCTATTTTTTGAGTATTTAACTTTTTTATTTATTATAACTTATTATATTATTTTTGAAGCTGTTCTAAAATTTTTAAAAAGGAAGGGAAGGATGTTTTGATTGACTCTTTGTCATGTATTTCCCAATTTCCACCAAAAGCTAATGCTGCAATTACACTAGTCATAAATACTCTATGATCTTTTAAGTAATTTCTCACAATAATTTTTTTATCAATATAAAGATTAGGATTACCAAATATTTTTATTGAACTTTGGGTTACTACTGTTTTAATACCCATAAGACTCAAAATCTTAGATCCCCATTTTAATCTGGGACTTTCTTTTTCATTTAACTCAGAGAGATTTTTAAAATAAGATACCCCCTCTGCTTTAGCTGCAATTAAAAAAATTAATAAAAATTCATCGATCGCCTTACTATTTAAATTTATTGGACAATTGATACTCTTTAATTTTTTTGAGCTTTCAACATAAATATCGGCAATTTTTTCTCCTTTATAACTCCTGATATTTTTAAAAAATATTTTTACACCCATTATTTTTAATATTTGAACAATACCAATCCTTGATGGGTTGATATTTACATTTTTAATTTTTAATTTTGAATTTTTAGATAATGCGGTAAGAACTATAAAAAAAGATCCTGAACTTATATCGGAAGGAATTCTATAATTTAAAGAATTAATTTTTTCTTTTCCATTGATATTTATAAAATCATAATTCTTTTTTTTTGATATTTTAATAGGAAGTTTTAAATATTTAAAAAGTAACTCACTATGATCTCTAGACTTTTTTGCTTTAATTAAAGTTTTTCCATTAGTATTTAAAGCAGCCAACATTACCGCACTTTTGCATTGTGCTGATCCTTTCATTTCATGATATTTAATCGGTATTGGATTTTTTGTGCCATAAATTATTATAGGAAGTTTTCCATAATTAGTTTTAAATTTTGTACCAAATTTTTCTAACGGTTTGGTAACCCTAAAAAAATCTCTTTTAGATAAACTTTTATCACCAGCAATTTGAATATTTTTATTTGCATGTATCAATAAACCCATTATTAATCTTGCTAGAGTTCCTGAATTACCTGCATTTAATTTAAGATTTTTTTTATATTTATAACCATTTAATCCTAGGCCAATAATTTTACATTTGTTACCACGTAATTGAATTTTCGTTCCAAGTTTTTTTAAACATTTTAATGTGCTCAATACATCTTCAGACATTAAAAGATTTGTTGCAGTTGATATACCTTTCGCTTGAGATGCAAGGAGCGCCCACCTTATAGATAAACTTTTATCACCCTCTATAGTTAAAGTTTTATTAAATGGGCCAATAATTTTATTAATATAAATTTTTGACATTTATTTTAATTAGCTAATCTTAAATGACTCACCAAAATAAGCTTTTTTTGCTTCAATGTTTTGGATTAAATTTGTAGGAGTATCTTCTGCAATTACTTTTCCGTTATGAATTATTGCAGCGGTGTCAACACATGCTAATAAATCTCTTGCCTGATGATCACAAAGGATTATAGAAATTTTATTAGTACTTTGTAGACTTACAATAATCTCTTGAAGAATTTTGATTGTCATAACATCTAATGCAGCAAATGGTTCGTCCAAAAGAAGTATTTCTGGATCAGAGATTAACGCTAAGGCAATCACTAACTTTTTCTTTTGTCCTCCAGATAAAAAATCTGCCTTAATATCTCTAATTGGATCTAATTCAAATTTAGAAATTAGAGAATTAATTTTTTCTTCTCTAAAACTTACATTGTTAATTCCAATTTCTGCAATTGCTTTTAGATTTTGATAGACAGTAAGATCATGAAAAAAACCGCCAATTTGAGGAACAAAACCTATTTTAAATTTTAACGTCCTTTTATAGATAGGATATTTTTTTACATCCTCCGAGTTAATAATTATTGACCCAAAATCTGGTGATAACAAACCAGTAATTAAATTAAATATTGTAGATTTTCCAACACCATTTGGGCCTAATAAACCCAAGATTTGTCCATTATTAAGTTTTAGATTTAAGTCTTCTAAAATTATTTTTCTACCAAATTTTAATGAAACCTTATCAAGTCTTAAAATTACATTTTTATTTTTAAAAGACTTTATTCTGAATTTCTTTATATTTGACATTTATTTTGAGATTACTTTTACATTATCATTTACATTTTCCATATAAATTTTAATTTTTTTTGTATTTAAATCTATCTCAATATTATCTGTAAAAATTTGTCCTTGAACTCCGATATATTCTACATTTTGGTATATTTTTATTAAATTGCTTACAAAATTTAAGTCTAATTTATCAGAAAAAATTTCATTATTTAAATACACAATTCGAACGTTTTGACTAAAATTAGTGTTATAAGTACTATTATTAAATTTTGCGAGATCTGAAGTTACTGTCAGCGGAACATTATTTTGATCAATAAAGACTGCAACAGCTTTATTCATTTTTACTATTTCAATACCATTTTCGTAAGTTATTTCACTCAAGTCTGAAGTAATAATGTATTGATTTTGTTGATCTAATTTTACTTCATATTTAAGATTCTTAATAAGATTATTTTCATTGTTTTTATTATTTTCTTCAGGTTCTAAAGTAGTATTAATTTTTAAATTTGATTTATCTTTATCAGTAAAATAAATTTTATAAAATAATATAGAAAAAAGTATAACTAAAGAAAAAAGAGTTAACTTAATAATCTTTTTCATTTTATAATCATTTTAAAATATTTATAAGATGATGAATATGAATTACACCAACAATTTTTTTCTTATCGCCTTTTTTATAAACACAAATATTAGTAATCCTTTTTTTATTCATTTGTAATAGAACCTCTGAGGCAAGAGTATTTTCCTCTATTTTATAAGGATTTTTCGTCATGAAAGATTTTATTTTTAAATTTTCTATATTTTTTTTCTTTTGCATTAATCTTTTAAGATCTCCATCTGTAAAAACTCCAGTATTTAATCCTTGGTCATTGACAATAACTAAAAATCCTAATTTTTTTGCATTCAGAATTTTTAATGCTTCTCTCATTATTTCTCTTTCATTGACAAAAGGAATTTTGCTTTTAATTAACATTATATCAGTTGCAGTCTTTAACTTTTTACCAAGAATTCCTGCTGGATGAAATTTTTTAAAGTCTAGTTTTCCAAATTTTTTTTTCTGCATTAAGGCCACAGATAGAGCATCGCCAAGTGCTAATTGGGAAGTTGTACTTGAAGTTGGTACTATTCCAAAGCCAGATTCTACAACTTCTGGTATCAAAAGTTTTATTTTAGATGATCTATATAAGTTTGAATTTTTATTTGAAACTATTCCAATCAAAAAGATTTGATTAGATTTTGCGTATCGAATTATATTTTTTAATTCATCAGTATTTCCTGAATGGCTTACTAATATCAATATATCTTGACTTGTTATTTTACCTAAATCACCGTGAGAACAATCATTAGCAGAAACAGAAAACGACGGGATACCAACAGATGAGAAAGTTGCAGAAATTTTTGATGCAATTATTCCGCTTTTACCAACCCCACAAATAATCACTTTAGACTTACATTTTAAAATGGCTTTAACTGCATTATTAAAAGATTCATTAAGAGAATTCTTAAGTTTTTTTAGAGCTTTGATTTCTAAATCAATAACACCTTTACCAATTTCATAAACTTCTTTTTTCATATCTAATGTGCCCAAATGTCATCCTTAAATAAAGCTAAGTCAAGTTCAACTCTAGTTTTTAAAAATTTTAAACAATTTTTATATAGGTCTATTCTATTTTCTCTTTCTAGGATTTTAATTAATCCATCGTGAATCTTATGAAGATAAATTACGTCATTAGCACAATATTTAAGTTGAGCATTAGTCAAATCACCCCCAAAATCTGAAGTTTGAAATTGTTTACTTACGTCTATATTCATAAACTCTTTTATCAATGTTTTTAAAGAATGATTGTCAGAGTAAGATCTTGCTAACTTAGAAGCAATTTTTGTATCCAAAATATTATTCGTCTCCGTTTTGAGATAATATTTAATATGAGCTATATCTGCCCTTCCAAAATGAAAAATTTTTGTAATATTTTCATCTGATAAAATCTTTGTTAAATTAGGCGATTTATAATTTGTTCTATCTAATTGAACTATGTGAGCATCTGAGTTCCCTGAAGATATTTGTATTAGACATAGGGGATCTCTTCTAACATTTAAACCCATGAATTCACCATCAACTGCTATTACGTTGCCTAATTTTAAATCATCTGGTAAATCATTTTTATGAACTTTAATATCAATATTCATTATTAAACATATATATATGAAACCTAAAAATTGTCTAATTTTTGGCGGAAGTGGTCAAATTGGGAGATACTTAATAAGAAAATTAACAAAGAATAATATTAAAGTAACTGTAGTAACTCGTAACATTCATCAAAAAAGTTATAAAATTAAGACCCAGGGAAATGCTGGATACATAGATATAGTTGAGGCCAATATCTATGATGAAAAGAAAATAAGAGATTTATTCTCAAAAGCAGATATTTGTATAAATTTAATCGGCATTTTATACGAAAAAAAAAAAGGAAATACTTTTAACAATATACATTCATTTTTTCCCTTACTATTAGCTAAGTTGTCTAAAGAGTTTAAACTTAAAAATTTCATACATATATCCGCGCTTGGAATTAATGATGCAAAAGATAGCAATTATGCAAAAAGTAAATTAGAGGGGGAAAAAAATATTTTGAGTAATTTTTCTTTGGCGACAATTTTAAGACCGTCAATTGTTTATTCAGTTGATGATAATTTTACAACAAATTTTATGACTCTTTTAAATAGACTTCCTATTTTTCCATTATATTACTCTGGAAAAACAAAGTTTACCCCAATTCATTGTTCAGATTTAACAGATATAATTTATCATGTAATTTCAAATAATATTAATTCACAAATAATTGAGTGTGTCGGCCCAGAAGTAATTACTTTCAAAAATATATTAGAAAGATTATTAATATTAATTGATAAAAAAAGACTTCTACTTCCTATGCCATTACCACTAGCAGTAATTTCTGCTAAAATTTTTCAATTATTACCAGATCCACTACTCACCGAAGATCAATTAAGACTTCTTAAATACGATAATGTGTTGTCATCAAGATACAAAAGTAATTTCGATATAGGAATTCCAAGTAAAAAAAACTTTGATGATGAAGTGAAAAAATACTGTTATATGTGGAGGGAAGGTGGACAGTTTTCAACTGAAAAATATTCATCACAATAAGATTTTAATTTTAATTATCGCACTTAGGCAGACTGAATTTTTTTTTCTATAAATTCTGGAATTTCATCTTTATCAGATACTTCTTCCTTTTTACCTTTTGGTTGATATGCATAAAGAAGATGTAGTTTACAATATGAAAAATCTTTTAACGAAGATCTCCCACAAAAATAAAAATTTTCTTCATCAGGGTGACCTATGGGCCATTTACATAAGTTTTCATCTAATTCTTCTAACTGTTTTGGATTTTCTGGTTCAAAATCTTTTTCTATTATTAATGATTTAAATTTATTTTTACGACCTCTTTTAGATTTTGTTTTGATCTCTTTAAGAGAGGATTCAAAATTCTTATTAGAAGTAGCAGCTCTAGTCTTTATTTTTGCTGATAAATTTAATCTATGAGCCTTGCCAATAACTGCATTTCGACTGATACCACCTATTATTTCAGCAATTTGACTTGCAGTATTTCCTTTTCCCCATAATTCCTTAAGTTTTGCAACTTTTTCATCTGTCCAACTCATATTTTACTATATAATGTATTAAATTATTTATAGGATACAATATAGTGTTAAAATTTAAAACTAAACAAGTTTTTTTTGGTACTTATTAACAATTGAATTTTTTTTGAAATGAAATTATTCAATCGATAATTGTATTTAATTAAATTAATTTAGGGTCAATTTTAAATAGTTAACTTCATGAGTTTTTTAGCAAAAAATTATAATAGAAAAAAAATTTCATTTAAAAAAGGTAAAGGTAGTTTTTTATTTACTGACAAGGGAGAGAAATATTTAGATTTCGTTCAAGGAATAGCTGTTAATTCTCTGGGTCATTCCCATCCAGAATTGATTAAGTCTTTGAATAATCAATCCAAAAAACTTTGGCATGTTTCAAATGCTTTTATAATTCCAGAGGGTGAATTATTAGCAAAAAAAATTGCCAGTAAAACTTTTGCTGACTTTGTTATATTTCAGAATAGCGGAGCAGAAGCTACAGAGGCTGCTATAAAGGTTGCTAGGAGATATTTCTACTCAATCGGCAAACCAAAAAAAAATAGAATTTTATGTATTAGAAACTCTTTTCATGGAAGAACAATAGCAGCTATTTATGCCAGTGGATCAAAAAAAATGACTGAGGGCTTTGGCCCAAAAGTCAATGGATTTGACCATTTTGATTTTGGTGATCATTCAACTTTAAAAAAGATGATTACAAGTAAAACAGCAGCTGTGATGGTTGAAACAATTATGGGTGAGGGTGGTATAAAAATTATACCAGATTGGTGTTTAAAAGATCTAAGAAGATTATGTGACAAAAAAAATGTTCTATTAATTTTAGATGAGGTTCAGTGTGGTATTGGAAGAACAGGAGATTTTTTTGCTTTTGAAAAATCAAAGGTTAAACCTGATATAGTGCCTATAGCAAAAGGAATAGGTGGAGGTTTTCCAATTGGAGCAGTTTTAATAAATAAAAAAGTTTCAATAAGCATGACACCTGGATCCCATGGTTCTACATTTGGTGGTAACCCTTTGGCCATGCAAATCGGCAACAAAGTTTTTGATATTATTTGTAAAAAGAGTTTTCTTAACAATGTGAAAAAAAATTCTCATTATTTTCTTAAAAAATTGAATTTAATTAAAGATAAGTATCCAAAAATAATTAAAGAAGTAAGGGGAAGAGGTTTCCTAATCGGACTGCAATTACATGAAGATCAAACGAATTTTATTAAAAGATTAATGAAAAATAAGTTATTAACTATAAAGGCTTCAGAAAATGTCGTAAGAATTTTACCGCCACTAAATGTTAAGAGAGCCGAAATCAATTTAGCATTGAAAATTATACAAAAAGTTTGTTCAGATTATTAGTTTTATGAAAAATTTTATAAATATTAAAGATATTTCTACTAAAGATCTCAGAAAAATATTAATTGATGCAAATAAAAGAAAAAAAAAAAGAAATAATTTAAGCACATTAGAGCCTGATAAAGATCTTCCTTTAAAAGGAAAATTATTAATTCAAATGTTCGAGAAGTCTAGTTTACGAACTAGATTGAGTTTTTATTTAGCTATAAGGCAACTAGGTGGAGGAACAATTACTCTCAGATCAAATGAATTACATATCGGAGAAGGAGGAGAGTCTCTTGAAGATACAGCCAAGATATTATCTACTTATGGCGATGGTTTTATGCTAAGAACTGATAGTGACCAAAAAGTAGAAGAATTTAAAAAGTATCTTTCAATACCAATAATTAATGGATTGTCTCCCTCATCTCATCCTACTCAAGTTTTGTCTGATGTTTTTACCGTTGAGGAAATAAAAAAGAAACCTATTTCTAAACTTAATATAACTTGGATAGGGGACTCTAATAATGTTTTAAATAGTTTAATAGCAGCGTCTGTGAAATTTTCTTTTAAACTTAATATTGGTTGTCCAAAAAATTATGAACCAAAAAAATTTATTTTAGACTGGGTAAAAAAAAATAAAAAAAAGATTTACATTTATAATAACGCCAAAAAAGCTGCGAGAAACGCAGATGTAATATTTTCTGATAAAGTGATATCTCTTAATGATAATGTTAATAAGAAAAATAAAACAAGAGATTTTAAATATTTTAAAGTTAATTCAGAAATAATGAGTCACGCAAAAAAAGATTGTATTTTTTTGCATTGTCTACCTAGAGGTGCAGAAGTTGAAGATGTAGTTTTTAAAAGTAAAAAATCTAAAGTTTGGTTACAGGCATCTAATAGATCTCATGTTCAAAAAAGTATTTTATTATACTGTTTTGGTAAGTTAAGGTAATTGAAGTGGGTTATCTGAATTTTGATTTAAATATTTTATTACAGAAGCTCTATCTTTTTCTTTTCTTAGTCCTGCAAAAGCCATTTTTGTACCCTTTATCCACTTAGCTGGTTTAATTAGGTATCCGTTCAATTCTTCAAGAGTCCATTTTTTGTTATATCCAGTTAAAGCTTTTGAATATTTATAATCAGATACTACTCCCACCTGTCTTCCAACCACGTTGTATAATGCAGGACCTATATTATTTTTACCACCTTTAACAATTGAGTGACATGCTGCACATTTTTTAAAAACCTTTTCACCAGTGGCAATATCTCCTAAGGCCATTAAAGCTTCAATGTCGACTTTTTCTTCTTCTGTTGATGACTGTTGTGTGTTTGCTTTTACTGCTTGTTCTAATTCTAACGCATATCCTGGTGTTTCAGGTTTTTCTACATAAAAAATAACATCGGTTATCTTTCCAATTCCTATTACAATTAGTGCAACCATTAATACAGCAGCTATTATTTTATTAATTTCAAAAGAATCCATTTTTGATAAAATTTAAGAACCTATAACATTATTAATCTAAAATTGCTTATATTTTACTGTACAATTTTGCCCCTCTTTATAATCTAAATAAATATAAAGAA
>MDTB01019346.1_pt1 | contig 15062 bp, 19 predicted proteins | sample 811161 | NCBI WGS metagenome assembly MDTB01 (sample SAMN05326650, study PRJNA326480) | marine metagenome | isolation source: seawater | place: Mediterranean Sea | collected 2009
AAGGCCATGAATGACATGCTGACCATGGCCGGGTCCCATGGTGTGGATTTGGTGGCCATTGATGGCCATCCTTTTGGCCATTTGTCCCGTGCGGCGATTGCCTTTCAATCGGCTGAAGCCTATGCCACCCATCGTGATCATTTGGATGGTGATTTGATCCATGACGTCACCGTGCGTCAGCGTATGCAGCATGGCGCAGGCTATGATCTTGCCGATCACTTTCTTCTTTCCAAAGCGCGGGACCTTGCCCTTGTGCAATGGCAAAAGACCTATGCCCATATTGACCTACTGCTGATGCCCTGCATGACCATCGAAATTCCATTACGCCAATCCTATGAGGAGGCCGATCCCGATGGGCGTATGGCCATGGTGGGCAGCATCACTTCTCTTTCCCGCCCGGTAAATTATTTGCGCCTGCCGTCTGTTGTTTTGCCCCTACCCCAGCTTGGCAGCTTGCCCCACGGCATGCAGCTGTTGGGTGGGTATCGTGAAGATCTTTCACTGCTCCAACATGCCGCTTGGATGGAGGCAGAGCTCATTTCAGCTTGACGCAGGCCCCACCAATACCCAAGTGCAAAGACAGCCGTTGGGTGTTGGAGGGTTAAAAAAGATGAGGGTGTATTTGGGCGGCATGATCTGGGGGATGGTCACCTTTGTGGTGACAATCAAATCCATGATCGCGGTGTTCTATTGAAGGTGATGGCCAAACATCGGAACCCCTTTCGCATGTCCATGTTGAGCCGCTGGTTGTTTGGCCTCACCATGGCCAGCCTTACCCCAGCGCTTTTTTTGCAGCTTATCGCCGGGACAGGTCAGGCCGTGCTGGGTCTGCTTGGGGCCATGGGCCTTTATTATCTGTGTATCTTGCTCATGGGCAGGGCCGATGCCCAGGATGCGGCGGCCGAACATGGGGTCCATATCAGGCGCAAGTTCCTTCCCTATCGGTTGGCAACCATATTCCTGACGGGGCTTTCGGTGGTTTCCATATCTGGTTTGGCCACGGCCGACAGTTTGACCACGACGATCATTCAAGCGCTGCTTGCAAGCTTCGGCATGCGTTTGATGATCGGCAAGGATATGGCGCCTGGGCCTGACCGGTTGGAGGAAAGCGCCGCGCGTTTGGGGGTTTCTGCCAAAAGAGCCAGGGCCCAATTGCGCGATGCTTCCGACAAGATCCAACACATCAGCGAATTGGCCCGGGTTCAGAAAGACCCTGCGATCAAGGCAAGGCTCGATGAGGCGGTGGATGAGGCTTGGGTGATGCTTGCTTATTTGGAGGATAACCCTGACCAACTTGCACATGCGCGGCATTTTTTGATCACCTATTTGGACGCCATTGAACGGCTTGCCCGGGATATTAATGGGCTCAGCAAGCAGGAGGATTTGGGGGCCAAGCGTGACCAATTGTTACATTTGCTGGTCCAGACCAGAGAAGCCCTGGCCCGGGACCGGGCAGCATTTGCTGAACGACAACGAATTGATTTGGAGGTATCCATGACCTGGCTTGGTCAGATTTTGACAGAACATCGCTGACCCACGTCACCCAAGGGGTAAGAAAGATGAGCAAAGATATGGATAAGACTGTGGCAAAAGAGACTGAATTTATGAGCATTGCGCCCAGTCCTGAACAAATTGATGCCATTTATGCCGGCATTGATATCAGCAACGCGACCTCCATCATGTCATTTGGCAGCGAGGCCCAGAACCAGCTGACCCAAACATCAGAATCCATGCTGGAAAATGTACGGGCCAAGGACGTGGGCGAGGCTGGGGATATGTTGAACCAGATGGTGGGCAAGCTTCGGGATTTTGAGGTGCCCAAGGTGGCGCCGGGTCAGCCCACATCATGGTGGCGCCGGATCGTTGGGCTCAAAGGCAAGTTTGACATGTTTTTGGATGATTATGCGGATCTTCGCGATCAGGTTGAAGAAATTGCCGATGGGTTGGAGCGCCATAAGGGGGCTTTGCAAACCGACATCATCAGCCTGGACCGGCTTTATGAGGCAAATTTGGATTATTTTCGGTTGCTGAATGCCCATATTGAGGCGGCATCACGCAAAATGCATCAGTTGGATGAACATGACATACCCGCCCTTCGGGAACAGGCATCAGAAGGTGACAACATGGCCTTGGCTCAGCAATTGCGCGATTTGCAAACAGCCCGTGATGAAATGGACCGACGCCTTCACGATTTGCGCCTCACCCGCCAGGTCACCATGCAGACCCTGCCAAGCATCAGGCTCGTTCAGGAGAATGATAAGGCCTTGGTCAACAAAATTGACTCGGTCATGACCAACACCCTGCCATTATGGAAGCAGCAATTGGCCGTGGCGGTAACCATTCACCGTTCAGGTGGGGCCGCCAAGGCTGTGAAGGCCGCAAGCGACCTGACCAATGACTTGCTCGTGGCTAATGCCGAACATCTTCAAGAAGGCACCAAGGTGGTGCGCAGTGAGTTGGAGCGCGGTGTCTTTGATGCCGCATCGGTGGATAAGGCCAATAACGCCCTGATTGCATCGCTGGAAACCTCAGCCAATGCGGCCGCCGACGGCCGCGCCAGACGCCGTGAGGCCGAAGAAAAGCTTCAGGACATGGAAAACAAATTGCGCCATGCCCTGGCTGAAATCGCCCAAAATTAAAAAACGCCCCCCGTGGGGGTGGGGGGCGCTGAAAAATGTACCATCGATGACCTGAGGTTTTTGCTTGGGGATTGTGCTAATTGACCTTGGCCGCACGGGTTTGAGAAAGGACAGAATTTTTCAATTGATGGGCCAGTTGGGCACCATGCACGGACAGGGAATATTTCTTGGTCATGTCCCGAACCAACAGCCCGTCTTCTTCCATTCGTGCCAAGGTTCTTCTCACCGTCTCTGGGGAAAGTTTGGCATGGGATGCCAGATCACGGACCCCGGAAGGGCTGTTGATTTCCAGCATGCTGGCCATCAACATCACACCATGAAGCGGGACGCCAGGCAAAAGGGCTCTGGCCTCACGAAAATATAATGCCGCCAATTGATGGACGATGCAGGGCCGTTCATTGGTCTTAGCCGGGATGGTCATTTGTGGCTGCAGGGACATGTTTGGGCTCCTCTTTTATTGCTTTTGATGACAAAATACTCAGAAAAACATGCACAAATTGCGCCTATTGAGGCATGGGGTGCTGTCCCAAAATAGGTCACAAGTTAAGATGAAATTTGTCTTCGTCATGTTGTTAAAACCAATGCAACATATTGATAACAAAGTACTTTGCGGCCATTTTTGTCGGAAAAAGAGATGCGCCTTTGGCCGACGGCCGGATAAAGATTCCCACTTCCTTCATGGACATATGGTCGTGGTTACGGGCCAATTGGTTACAAAATAAATTTCGTAACCTTTGATGAAGTTGCTGCGACCCATGTCGGACAAGATCAAACCAACAGCCCTAGGCGACACACAGGATTGGGACGTTCTTTGGGCCCATGCCTCTTCAGGTGATATGCCCGCCTATGAACAAATGTTGTCGGGGCTTGCTCGGATTATACGCGGGTTCGTGCGCAGAAGAATGGATGTTGCAGATGATCAAATCGAGGATATTGTGCAAGATGTGTTGATGGCCGTGCATCATAAGAGGCACACCAAGAGAACTGAGACGCCATGTCTTGCCTGGGTGATGGGCATTGCCCGACACAAATTGCTGGACTTCCAGCGTCGCGCCTATAAAAGCCGCGGTCGTCAGCAGCAAATAGAGCATCATATTCATGAATTGATGGTGCCACCTTCCCAATTGGCCGACCAGGCAAAGCAGGATTTGGAGGTGGTGATGGAATCGCTGAAACCTTGCGAACAGGATGCGCTGCTGTCAGTTTATGTCCATGGCTTGTCCATCAAGGAAGAGGCATCACGCACTGGTCGTTCGGCATCGGCGACCAAGGTTGCCCTTCACCGCTCCATGTCCAAACTCAAGAACATTTGGGATCAGCGATCATGAACACCGATGATTTGATCAAAAAACTGGCCCAGGATGTTGCCATGCCCGACTTGCGCTGGGCTCCAAGGCTTTGTTGGGCCATTTTTGGGGCAGCGTCTTTGTCCATCATGATGGTTTGGTTGTTGCTTGGCTTAAACGGCAACATTCCCAATTTGCTTGGCGATGGTCAATTCCTGCTCAAAATGTTCTGGTTTTTGTTCATGGCTGGTTCGGGTTTTATGGTGTTAACCAAATCCCTGCGTCCCGATGAGGCGCCAGGCTGGCGTTTCCACCTCCATGGCCTGCTTTTCATGGGCATGATATTGGTTGGGGCCGTTGATTTTATCTCACGCGGGATGTTGGTCGATGACCTTTTGGGCATGACCTGGTCAGCTTGTCCCTTTTTGGTGGTGGCATGTTCTTTGCCTGTGCTGGTGGCAAGTTTGTATGCCATTCGGGTCATGGCCCCTGCTAATCCTGGTCTTGCTGGTCTGTCGGCAGGGATTATGTCGGGGGGAATTGGGGCATTTATTTATGGGCTTCATTGCCCAGAATTGGCATTGCCATTCATATCTGCTTGGTATGGGTTGGGGATTATCGCAATGGCTGGCTTTGGGTATCTAGCCGGCAGGTATGTTTTGCATTGGTAAAAGGACCCGCCCATGGTGGCCATGGGCGGGTCTTTGATCATGATGGCGCAAGATGGGCCAAAATATTTTGTGGCGAGGCCTCGCCATAAGGGTCATCGGGGCAATTGTCGCAAAATCCAGGCTCTTCAAACCATTTTGTCACCACGCCATCTTCCACCACAGCGCCATAGCGCCAAGATCGATGACCAAAGCCGACATTATCTTTATCCACCAACATGCCCATGAGGCGGGTGAATCGTCCTGAACCATCGGGCAAGACCTTAACATGGCGAAGATTTTGCTGACGGGCCCATTGATTCATGACGAAGGCGTCATTGACACTCAGGCAATAGATCTCATCCACTGCTTTTTTCTGGAATTCATCAAATAATTGTTCAAAATCGGGAAGCTGATAGGTGGAACAGGTTGGTGTAAATGCCCCCGGAAGGGAGAACAAAACCACCTTTTTTCCTGCAAAAAAATCAGCAGTGCGCTTGATCTCCCAGCGATAGGGGTTGTCGCCACCGATGCTTTCATCGCGCACCCGCATGTTGAATTCCACGTCGGGAAGTTTTTTGCCAATCATCTTGGTTCCTTTATTCATAAATTAGAAGAATTCTAAACAATGAAATATATTGCATGTGCGAAGGCTTTTGGCAAGGTCCTTTAGGGGCGTCTGAGTCTTGCTTGCATCATAAGCGCACCATCAGCCATGCGCGCCATATCAGCCATGACCATCAGGCGTAGGCTTCGGTCTATGGAAGCCAAAAGATGTTCGTTTTTGCGCAATTGGCCATGCAGGGCCATCAACAATTCACGCTCCGCCATGGCTGCTAATTGTAATGTCTCGTTGTTTTCAATTTCTGGATCTGCATAGCCAGGTGGCGTGAGAAGCAATTGGCTCAAGGCTTGTCGGGCAAGCTCGCGACGAAGGTTAGCCTGCTGCAGCAATGCTTCATCTTGAACATTAATAGGTTCAAAAAAGGCCAGGATGCCCCGGGAGGTGAGGCCGATACCCAGATATTCAGTGATGTCACCATCACCACCACCTGCAATAAGCTCTTTGACCAAATGCTGCTGCTTTGAGCCCAAATCTTCATGCAATTGCATGAAATAATCGGCGGCCTGAACGGGGTTAATCTGTGCAGTTTTGCTGTGCTGATTAAAAAAAGAAGCCCAGTTGGTCAGCAGGTCATCGGGAAGTCTCTCCCCCTTCATTTGGGAGATTGCGCAATATTGGTCACTGATGGCGTGATCTTCCACCTCCGCTATTGCCTTGGCCCGAACGTCATGTTCCATGAGGCTTTGGCCGAGGCTTTCGATGGTTGGCCGAAGAGCAGGGTCAAGCATTTGGCCTTGGGTTGATGTTGAGATGGGGCCAGGAATTGATGGGCCAGATGGAAGATCAAAAAATTGCGCTGCAGCCAAATGCGGTAAACCCAACAGAAAAACAATTATTAATCGCCCCATGGCAGAGTCTCCATTGCTTGGTAGGTGTCACAAAGACCATCTTGGTCACTTCCTGGAAGCGCGAGGCCCGAAAATATTTCGTTCAAAATATCTTCTGGAATGCCGGTTAGCTCTTCCAGGCAACGATATTCAGCCACGGGAATAATGAACCGGGCGGATGGATCAACCAAACCACGCCGGGCCTCCAGACCCTGTTTGCTTGCATCTTGCAATTGCCTTTTCCAATTGGGGTCACACAAACCGGCCAATGACCCATCTGCCAAGCTTGTGGCGATCATGATGATCACAAGAAAACGCGTCACCACAAGGAATATGCCCCTAAGATTAACACCATGTCGCGAAGCAGTGGGTGGTGGTGTTGGCCCCATAACCTGCCGATCATGCAGGACCCTGCCATGGCAAGGCAGGTTGCAACGGCACCAAAGACAATGGCCAATAAGCTTGCCCCGACATAGTCCCCAACACCCACCACAGACCAACCCGGCTGCCTGGTTGCCATGGAACCAAACCATCGTGCCATCATGAGCGCAAACAAGGGAAAAAGCACAGACCATAGCGGCGCCCAGGGCCATGCCTGCCAATAATGAGCGGGAATCATGAACAGCAAGAAAACCACAACCACCACTTCATGGAGGCGCCTTCGGTAGGCATCATCAAGGGCCATGGCGCTGAGTGGTAATGCCAGGAAGCCAAGTCCAGCGATGAGCAAAAAGACAACACACGAAACCCAAACCAAAGGGCCAGCATGGGGAAGCCGAGCCTCAAGACGGTGGTCCAAATAGTTCATCAGCTTGCCCGCAACATGTAAAAGCCCGCTGGGAGTGTCATGGGTTCATCCAGCAACATTTGCCCCCCGGCATGCTGCAAGATGCCCATGGGTTCATGCTTCACCAACAGCCCGTCCAAATGGGCCATAAAACCCTGCCCGTCTTCGGGCATGGTGATTGCTAGTGCTTGGTAACTGATGCCGTCAGCCACAAGCATGAATACATCCAAACCTTGATGCAGGGCCATGTTTGCCTGGGCAGCCTTTTGTCGGGCTTCAGCTGCTAAGGCTTGCCTTTTGGCCCATTCGGCCATGACCGCAGTGCTGGCTGCCATGGTGGCGATCAACATCAAACTTCCCATGAAAGCCGATGCCCTCACAACAAGGTCCAGCTAAGGTCCATGGCCGCATTTTGGTCGCCAGTAACGCTGAGACAAGCCTCGGCGATTTCATGCCGCTGGGTTCTCACATCCTTTTCCAAACGCACGGCGCCAAATTCCATGGCGACTTTTTTGGCATCTGGAACGCTCAAGGCCATGTTGCTGCATGCCGTTAAAGGGAGACCCTCAAAAAACAACTTTAGGCCTGCTGAGCTGATTTCAGCACGTACATTCCCGCCCAGGGCATGCACCAATGATCCTGCACCATCCAACATATCCGAGGGCAATAAGGGTGATGCCTTAAAATGGGTCATCAGATTGCTGTTGGCCGCGGCGGGGTCTGACGGCATGCCAAGCATAAAAATGCTTTTAAGCGCCTCGGTGGAGGCAACTGCTTGGCGGGCGGCATTTTGCAATTTTTGCCGTTCCATGGATTCATGAAAGGCAAGGGCCGCACCGGCCATGACGGTCGAAGCCACCACCAAATAAAACATCGAATTGACAAGATCGGCGGCCCGCCTGGAACGTCTTTTGAGGAACATATGGGTCTCCCTTTGGTCATGCTCATCCCATGAACCAAATGGGGCTTCACCCGAATATGCCGTCAAAAACGAGTTTGTACCTCAAACAAGACGAAGGCCGTCATGCCCAGAGAAGCCGCAGCCATCAGCATCAACAACATCCGCAATAGCCCAGCCAAGCCATCTAATTTTTGTTCAAAGGCCATTTCTTCTTGGCGGATCAACACCGCAAGCATGTCCAATTGCCGATCCGCCGGCCCGGATTCCCACCATGCCCGGAAAGCCTCGCCGGGAAAGTTGGTTTCAAGACAGGCAAAGGCATGGCCCAAATCATAACCTGCCATCATGCGCCGCTGCACCGGCGCCAATAGCTGGCGCAGCCATGGATCACCATGCAAGGCCAACATCTGTACTGCATCGTCAATTCTGCTCCCTGCCACCGTCATCTGATGCAAAAAACGGGCAAGATTAATACCACGCCATTGTCGGTAAAGGCCAAAGGGCGGTAAGCGTTCAGCCAGATTCCTTATCGGGCCAACCCAACGTGGTTGCACCAGATGCACCAACAAAAACCACCCCACCAACATCAAGAAGAACATCGGCAGAATAAGGGTCAATGCCCTGGAAATATCCATCAGCATCACAACTTGTTGCTCATCGATATCAGGAATACTTTTCACTGCTGGGACCACCTGCCCGCCGATCATGAGCCCAATGACCACAAGCCCCATCGTCAATATGATCGGCATGGCCGCCAGGGGCATGAGGCGTTTTTGTTGGGCCTGATGAAGTTGCCTGGATTTCCCGATAAGATCGAGGGCCTTGGTAATTTTTCCCTGGCGCTCAAGGCCATGGAGCAACAACAAATCATCATGATGAAGGGCGCCATAAAGCCCATCAGCCAGCCCAAAACCTGCCATCATCCGCACCCGCACCCTACGGGCCAAGTGGCGAAGGCTAGGTTTGTTGTGCCCCTGCAATCGGTCAAGCACCTGACCAAGCTGTTGGCCAGAATGGAGGCTTCGGGATAGGTGCATGATCAATTGGTCCGTGGGCCTCATGAATGATCATCCAACAAAAGCCGAACATCCAATTTGCCTTTGACAATGTCGGCCACCATTAATGCCGACCATTCGGGCAAGGGACCGCCATCATGACTGCGCACCAAAGCCCGCCTACCCGTCAGGCCATGGGAGCAAGAGGCACAGCCAGGCCCTATCATTCGGACCTTGGCAACATCCTGGCCCACATGTTGTTTCAGGGGCCCAACATATTCTTGGTCCAGATGCCGGGCGCAACCAGAACACAAAACACCCACCAACCTGGTTTCATGGATGGCATGGATATGTTGAAGCATTTCATGGGCGGGCACACCCCAATATGCGAGCCGTTCCTTTGCATCACTGACCGAGCCAGCATGCATGGTGGCGGTAATCGGATGACCTGTACGGGCAGCTTCCATGGCCAGCATGGCCATGGCCCCATGGCGCAATTCGCCGACGAAAAGGAGATCAGGGTCCGAGCGCATGGCCGAGGCCAGGGCTCGGGTCAGGGCTTGTTCCTGTTTTTTGGGGTCATCATGTTGGCCAACATGGATTTGGCGGGCAAAATCCAGCCGCCGTTCAGGGGGGTCTTCAATGGTGATGATTGCCCCCAAATTTCGGGCCTCCCAAAGCATGGCATGGGCCATGCTGGTTTTGCCTGAGCCCGTGGGCCCAAGGATGAGGGAAAGACCTTTTTTGTGGGCAGTGCAGCTTTGACGCCAGCGTTTCTCACCCAAATCCCGGACCCATGGCGCGGATAGGTCCTCAGCCAAATAATGCAGACGCATGACCATAAGCATGCCATCTTGATCCATGGGCGTGAATTGCACCCGGATGGCTGCCAATGATGGGGCAAAGATCTGCCCAGGAATTCGTCCTGCCTGGATTTGTTGGGGGGCAAAGACGGGGTCCTTTGAGACGCAAAGCTGAAAAGCTGCAGCACACAACCGATGACCATAGGGCCCATCAAAGGTGGCCAAAGGCACCATCAGACCATGGATGCGGCCCTCGGCCATGGCCCGATTTGGCCTGGCATGCAGGTGCAGGTCACTGCCGCCTTTTTCCAATAATTGCAGGATAAGGTTGCGTAATGTCTCTCGTGGTCGGTTATCATCGATGATTTTCTTGGGTTGCTGAAGTTCTTGCTTGGCGACGATTTCAGGGCCTCTCAGCTTGATGCCCAAAGCGTGGGCTCGTTTGACGAGCACATGGATGTATGGGTCATCACCATTGCCCTCGGCCACCAATATCTTTCCAACATGATCCACCAGGATTTTGCCCCGAAGATGTTCCGGCAGGGCAAGGGGCATGCCAGCGTCACTTAAGTGGCTCATGGGCAAGGAACCTTCATGGTCTCCTCGGTCAGCAGGTGAACAGCACCGCAGCCATGGGCAAGGACAGCATCTTTGGCAAATTCCAAACGGAAGCCCTGCACCACATCGCCATGACTGGCTTCCCAATAACGTCCATCCCCAAGGACAAGGCTCGCCACCGGGGCGTGAAGACTGCCGGCCATGCCCAAAAGACCAGGCAGGACTTTGGCCGAATTTCCGACGGGTTTGAGTTGGTTTTGGGCCTCCTGAAGGCGCAGGCGTGATTCCATCAACCTTGTTTCCCCCTCAATCAATTGTTGTTCGAGCGCCATTTGGTCAAGCATCCGGGAAACCTCAAGCATGCGCGCATCATCACCAAGCGCGTGGGCCGCCTGGAAAAACATGATGAGCATGACCAGCCATTTGATCATTGGACAAAAAACCTTGCAGTGATGCCCATGGGATATTGGGCTTCCATGGCGATGCGGGTGACCTTAATTTCGTTACGCTCCAGGAAGGCAGCGCCATCAATGCCAGATGTTGCAGTAAGGATGGGACCTTCCCAAGAAAGACCACGACCGGGAATGACCGGCGGGTTTGGCCCATGATCATAATGGACCAGCGTCAGGTCCTTGGGCAGGGGCATGATGGTGCCATCGGGACCCATGGCGCTGGCTTTTTGAAAGTCGCAATTCCAGCGGGCGGTGCCAGGAAGAAGGCGCCCCGCATCACGGCAAGTTTGGTAGGCCTGCCAGGCGCGCAGATGCTTGGGGCCAAGCTGCAGACTTGCCTTTGCGGGGGCGTCCTGGCCTTCAAATAGGGGCAGCATGATGAGAAACAGGCTTGCGCCCATGGAAGGCAGAGCAAGCCAACGCCAACCATAATGGCCCAAACGCCTGATGTTGATGGGTCTGAGGCGTTGGTGGTTGCGATAGGCTGGTGGTTGATCTTGTGCTGGGCCATATCCCTGTTTGGCCAAGCTGCGGGAGAGGGCTTCCAGATCTTCCAATGGGCCGTGCAAATCGGTGCGTGGGTCAATGATGCCATGGCGGATAGCGAGCAGGTAATAGCCATCGCCATCAGCGGTGAGCAAATGTAGGTCTTGGTGGTTTCTGGCCAAATTTTGGGCACGCACGGCCATGAAGGGATGATGGCCTAAGATATGCTGGCCATAGCCCACCTGCACACCTTCTGACGTGTCGCGAAAGGTAACAACATCGGCTTCAATTCCAGGCATGGCAGCATGGGCCAAAGCGCTTTGGCGGTCGGGAAACAGGCACCAAATTAATCCAATTGCTTCCTTCATGGCCTAGGTTCCATAATCCTTGGGGTGACCAACACCAAAGACATGGTTCTTGAGCCACTTAATTCGCGTTTGCCACCAGGCAAAAAGAACAGGTCACTGATGCCAGGGCCTTTTTTGTCATCCCGCAAGACACGCCCCTCAAAGCCAGCAATGAGCAATGATTTGCCCGGTGCCATGCGCACGGTTTCCATGACATGGCGGCTTGCGGTCTCGGGCAATTGGATGGCGCCGTCATCCAATGCAAAATCACTTAATCGAACAAGTTCAGTGATCTGCACATCAACCTGCATGATGATCTCGCCATTGCGCTGCACCCTTGGCAGAAGATCAAGGGCCAGACCTGTCTGCAGCCTGCCGGGCATGATTTCTGTGAAGCGTGCATCGCCATCGGATTCCACACCCCGCCTTACCCGCTCCACAAAGGCCAATTCCCTTCCAACCTGTAAGGGTGCAGGCCGCCCCGATAGGGTGGTGAGTCTTACCTTTTGGCTGAGGCTGGCCTGGCCTGCACGGCCTAGGATATTCAGAAATGCCTGGCTGCCCGCTGCGGGTCCTGACAAGATGCCAATACCAATATTGGCGGCCCCGCCTGCCACCCCACCAAGGGCATTTGCAGCCAATTCCAGATCACCCAATTTGGCCAAGAGATCGAGGTCCAAGCCAAAAGATTGGCTGTTGCTCAAATTTACCTCAAAAACCTCCACATCCATAACGATTTGCTTGGCAAGCAGGCTGCCAAAGCTTTCCATATGCTTTTTGATGCGCGCCATGGCTGAAGGCCTCGCTGTCACGGTGATAACACCCAAGCTTGGTGCGGCTTCCACTTTGCCATCGGGCCCTGCCAGCTGGGTAAGTTGGCCAACGGTTTCCCCAAATGGGTCAATAACAGCTTCACGACTGGTGTTTCTGCTGGCCCCCGATAGGCCGTTATTGCTGCCCGCACTCATGATCTGGGCGCGGCTTGTGGTGCCGGCAATGCCAGGCAATTCAAAAGATTCCGCCTCTTGGCCATGGATGGTCAGGTGCCCGTCTGACCCCTGCCAAGCCACGTCATAGCGCGAGGTGATGAGCTGCATTAATTGTTTCAACCCCCCGCGGAACCGAAAAGCAAAACGGATATCTCGGCCAAGCGCGTCACCATCCATGCTCACGGCCATGTTGCTGGCTTTTTCCAATGGGCCAAGCAGCTCACCCATGGTCACGGCGCGGCCAGCCGTGTCCAAAACAACCTGCCGACGTAACAAACCAGGGTTGCCATGATGGAGCCTTTGACCTTCTTGCCCAAGATACAAACCCTCCCGGACAAGCACATTGCCCTGCGGTTCGTTGTTGCTGAATGCTTCTTTGCCTAGGCGCAATTGCTGATCAGGGTTTGGCAGGCCTTCCATCATGCTGCAGCCACAAATGAGTAAGGTGAGCATGAATTTAGCTGCCCGCATGAATGTCAATCCGAAGGATTTTGGAATCGGGGTAAAGCACCGCCGACAAAGAAGGCTCAGCCTCGCCAAAGGGTTCGAGAAGCTTCTTATAGGCTGTGATGAGGTTGCCTTCGATGATGGTCGACGCCTTGATCGGGTAGTCCCAATCACCGTTCCAATCCACGTGCCAACCTTCCTGGGATGCCCATTGATGGACGGTTTCGTGGAGGCTGCTTCCTGCACGGAGCTGATAGCTTTTGATGTTCTGGCTTGCGCCATCCCAACTTGCATGGATGAGGCTGATTTCCTTTTTTTGAAATCTAACCTCCAGGTCATGGCGTTCGGCCAGTTCCAACATATGCACCACCCAGGGTTTGCCACCATCGATGGAAACCTTTTGGGTTTCCTTTTTGCCCAAGCCCAATTCCAATTCGTATGTTTCTGGAATAAGTTGGCGCATGGCCAGGTTGAGTGGGATATCCTTGGCCTTACCATCATGGATGGTAAAGGCATGGGATTGGCCCATCATCAAATGGCCTGTCAGCATCATCAAAATGATGGGTGGCAGAATGCTCATGAATCCCTCTCCAAATCCTTGCGCACCAATTCCGCGTCAATGATCAGGTAGGGGCGGGACCGAAGATAATTTCGCCATGGTTGTTGGAAGGCTTGACCCAAATAGGCACCACCACGCTGCAAGCTACCGCCACCAAGCCAGCCCAAAATCATGAGGGCAATGGTGGCCATGATGGCCACGCGCCCGGCCAGGCCAGGAAGCCAAAGGGCCATTAATGCCATGCCCCAAACACCCAGGGGCAGATGAACAAATCTTGCTTCCAATTCGATGGATGCTGGCAGGTTATCCTTGCTCATCATGGCCTTCTCGTCACTTCATGGAAGATGATGTCTGGCTGGGGCTCACGCTGTGAAAGATGACGCAAGCGAAGACGTGCATGGTCACGGCTGCCAGCATGGAGGCCCGCCAACAACCCATGGCCAGAATCCATGAGTTGGAGGGCCATCACCGCCAATTCAGCGGTGCGGATCTCGCCAATGACCACAAGGTCAGGGCGTCTTCTGAGAATGCTGGCGGTGATTTGTTCTCCTTCGCCTGGGCGGTAGGATACATAAGTCGGCCCCTGGGGGATCAGGGACTTCAATTCTGGTTCATCCTCAATCAGCAAAACCCTGTGGCCAAGATCAAGGTTTGCCTTGATCATGCCGGCCATGAGGGTTGTTTTGCCAGCTCCGGTGGCCCCATGGACAATGGTCGATCCGGGAATTGGGCAAGCTGTGGCTGATGCAATATGGCGCAAGAAACGGAACGCTGCTTCATGCTGCACACCATCATGATGATTGGCCACACAGGCATGAACCCTGAGCGAACCACCTCCAAGGATGGGATCAATATTCATGACCAGATCCACAAAGCCATGCCGACTGATCGACCGCCATCCCCTGGCGCCAATGATGGGCGTCATGATGGCCTGGTAATCCTCTGGCCCAATGGGCCCAGCTTGCCAGGATAAAGAGGGCCTAAATTGTGGACGTTTTCCTGGTGCAAGGAACATATCCTCGCAATTATGGATCGCTGCCTGAATGACTGGCCCGGCAGCGAAGATGGGCCGCAAGACGCGCTCCATTTGATAACTCCAACCGACAAAGAAAGAATTCTGTCAATATGAAACCCCCTCCCGAATGGGCTGAAAGTTGCCCACAGGGGCTAGGTTATGAACAGCTTAATTTTGGTTGGGTTTCAGGATGCCAAAACATAAAGAAATATTTCGTAATTAATTGAAAATAAATATTAATATGAACAAGCAGCTTGTGATTGAGTGTAAGGTTAAAGAATTTTTAAAGCGTAGAAGACGCCCATTATCCCCAAAGTTACCCACAGATATTTTGTCTGATGAAGGGTTTTATTTTTGTCCTTAGGCCAGGCTTTATTCGGGGCCCCCACCATATGGGGTTTCAAAGGAAAATGATGGAGGGGCATCCATGTTGTTGATGTTGCTTTTGGTGGGGACGGGCATGTTGGGTGATCCAGCCAAGGCCAATGTCTTGATCATGCAGGGATCGCCTGGTGAGACTGAAGCACGACAACAAGAACAGGCTCTGGCAAATGCGGCACGGGAAGCACGCTTCAACATGCCCCAATCCAATGTGGCCATCCTTCCTAGGGTCAAACGGCTACGGGGTCGTGGGCCAACGCCCATCAAGGTGGCCCAGGGCCGCATCACCACGCTGCTATTCACCAAATCTGGTCGGGC
>MDTB01026629.1_pt1 | contig 15062 bp, 1 predicted proteins | sample 811161 | NCBI WGS metagenome assembly MDTB01 (sample SAMN05326650, study PRJNA326480) | marine metagenome | isolation source: seawater | place: Mediterranean Sea | collected 2009
GAAAAAGGATAATAATAATAATAATAATAATAATAATTATAATAATGTATTTTCTTGCGTCAAGATTGCTGATAAAAAAGATTATTACAGTTTTCGTAAAAATAGGCAGATGCATATCCAAGTAAGAATGAAAACACCAGAAGAGTTGTCTAAGAATGGTAAAAGGTGGAATGTTCTGTTGTCCAAAGGTACATGTCCAGATTATAAATATGAGCCCATATACGATCACTTAACAAAAAAAAGTAAAGCATCAAATTCATTCGGGGTGACACGCTTAAGAAAAGATAGCGGAGGCTATGAAGTGGGTGTAACGCATGATGGCCGTATATATATAAGGTTCTACGGGTCATGTACGGTTTGCTCACAACCAAACGCAGTTTTAGGGAATCAATGGTATTCAATGGGAGTTGCAGTCTCGTATGATCCATCTCGTTCATATCTATCTGTCAAATTTTATTTAGATCATCTTGTTGTTGATCAGTATAATCATATACTATGTGCAATAGGATATGGAGTTGGGCCATTAACACTTGGACACCATCAATATAAAAATTCGCAAAGTCAAATTTACACGGGAATCGAGGAAAAGCTGGAAAACACTAGCAGAGAATGGGCAGGCTCATTAGCTTCATTGCAGATGTGGAAAAAATGTCTTACTACCGAACAAATAAGGTTATCATGTGGACGATGTTCAAAAGTACATAGCCATCCTGACATATTAGGATTTTGGAAATGTGATGAAGGTTTTGGCAATGTGGTTCACGATTCTACTGTACTTGGTGATCGTAGTGTTGGCAATCATGGGACAGTTCTTTTAGTCTCCTCGAATGGAAAAGTCCAGGAAAACGTTATTGATTTATGGGATGATTTACAGTTGGAAAAATTAAAAGCTGACAAGATTGATTCCTTTCCCTCTAGTTCTAGGGGTAAGGGTGAACTTGGCGATAGTAGCAACGATATATTGCATGTTACAATGAAAGCGATCGTTGACAAATCTGTTAGTGAAAACAATTTGACTAATTCAATTTTTGTTACTGGTATGATATATGGAATAAGTAGAATGTGTAAAGCATATGTATCAATAAAAAGTGATATTCGGTCATCAAAAATTAAACACCCAACATACCAAAGTCAGTTAGCAGTGCAACCGTATGAGCTACCATTTAATCTTCTAGTATCTTTATTTGGTCAAGCTTTGTTTCACACATCGTTTGATCAAAATCCATCCTTAACAAATGTTTTTGCAATATCAATATTACGGATTATAAATGCAAACCTTTTTGAAGCAATACATGTATCGGAGAAGACGGAAAAACATGTTCATTTAAATAATAATCCATTGCTGCAAAATTTAAAAGAAATGCTAGTTTTGGTGGCAACAGAAAGTACCAATATCAGCATTATTATTGCAGATCTAGAATTTTTAAATATTATACGTAAGGAGTGTGCCGAAATTCTCATTGATTACGTAGATATTTTCTTTCCAAGTTCCACTGAACGACAGTCATTGTTGACAGGTATATTTTTGAATTTTAACAACATGATCCAAAATGAAAATGTCATCAACAACAATAGTTTTGATATGAGTCTGGTGTATGGCGTAGATGTGAAATTTGTTGGGAGTCAACACAAGAAAATATTTTTTTTATTATGCAAAAAGTGTACATGTGAGCTTGGAATATTAGTGGAAACAATACCAGATGATTTAGTTACCCCAATATTTGAATTAGACTTAAACCAAAGTAGATTAAATTTTGAAAACTTCCAAGTGAGGAAACATACAAATAATAGTAATGATAATACGAGAAGAAAAATTAAAAAGAATGGAGTTATAGCCATATGGCCAATAGAAGAAGTCCAGAAATATGTAGAAGATGGCATAGAAGTTCAAAGTGGAAAGAAGAAAAAAACAGAAACGACGGCGGTGTGGGCTTGCATCGCATGCACATTTAATAATCAACACAGTGCAATAAAGTGTGAGGTATGCGATACACCAAAACCATATATCGAACCCAGTAAAGAGGTTCCTGAATTTACAAAAATGAATATTTTAAACTACTTAAAAGAAAATGCACCAGCTACGTGGGTTAAAGAGCGTGCTTTACACTGGTCTGGAAATCAGGTAAAAAAGATGCACACATTAAAATCAATAAGCCAATTATATTTAGAATGCTTAAGTCGGTATGGTAAGAAAGGTTCAATCGTGTCAGATAAAAAGATATCAAAGGCAGAGAAAGTCAAAGATTTCAAAAGAATTAGTAGTATCCTATTTAATTCAATTTTATCGTATTTTAAAGGTGCTGAGACGATTGATAAAAAAGAACGCCAAATTATGATAAGTTTTGCCCAAATATTGTTTCAATTGATTTTTGGGACTTCTGTACCTAATCCAGCACAAAGTGTCCCAAAGGAGCATTATACAACAATTGATATGTTAGATGTTCCACTGGTAAAGAAGTTGGAGAAAATAAAGTCGGCAAAGATTACAAGTAACAATAACGCGAATATTGTAGATTCTTCAAGTTTTGATCTGCGGAGAAAAGCGAAATGTGTATCTATAGACAAAGAAACCGGAAAACAGGCAAAACATAATACAGAAAATGTATGGGGTTCTATAACTACACAAGAAACCGTAGTTTGTGACAGTGGGGTTTGGACTTGGGTTTTTAGAGTTGATAATATAAGCAAAGGCCGGATATACATTGGCATGGCAAAAGAATCTAAATTTAATTCAAATAACTACGTTGGCAGTGAAAATTTTGGAGTTTCACTTGATTTAAGAGGGAAAATCTTTAGACGTGGTCGTGCAAAAGATAGGTATTATTGCGAACGCATTCTTCCGGGCACTTTAATTTATATGACCTATGACACAACTTCTATTGATGGCGGGACATTATCATTTGGAAATTATAAAGAACGAAGGTCTTTTGGTGTTGCATTTAGAAACTTTTCCCAAAATCTTCCGGTGGTTCCTACGGTGTCGTTGCGCGACAAAGGGGATCAAGTTACATATGTTGACTTTTTCTTTGGTTCAATTCTTGAGGAGGAGAACCATGGTATTTACGATCTATCGTCTTCAAAAAATGAGGAAATCTATAAGTGCTGCCAGTTTAAAATGGCTGGTGTGGCCACAGATTGCCTTTTACATTTATTAAATCAGGCAAAAGAGTTGTTTGCTGGATTTTTAAGCGATATAAAAAATACACAGGATGGAATAGAAAAAACAATGTTTCAAAATCCATTCTTGATGGTCTTATTGCCTCAAATATTGATTTCTATTTGTTTGAGGAGTGAGTTTGAATTAAGTACAATACAAAATATGAAGAACCATGTAGTTGATTTGATATCTGTTTTAAATAAAATATTGAATGTTATCAAAACAAATAGCACAGTTCATACGCAATGCACTTACATTTCCATCTTACTCAGCCAATTTTTAGGAAAACTTACAGTTTGTTTGCTTGATTGCGAGTATTATTTGGCAAAGAATGAAACTGTTGATACGGGTTACGTACCACCTAAATTAGTCTTTGGCGAACCACCACCGGCCGGTATAAAAGAGGAAGAATTATTGGGATTGACTAGCACTGGTACTAACGTTGCAAGTCTTCAAATGAAAAAAGAAGCTCGTGATTCTGAACAATGGCTGTCTTCTTCGATTTTGGAGGGTGGTTTGATTGGAACAGAATTCAATTTAAATCAAAGCGATAGCCTGTTAGATTTAACCAGCGAGTTAACAGGACAAAGAAAAGGTCAAAGCAATAAAGATTTGATTTTTACATGGTTAGAACATAATGCTAATATTCATATGCTCGTTCGCCATTGGTATAAGAAGTTTCCAAAATGTATCAAGAAATTGTTAGCCACTATAATTTATTTTAGTGGTAACTCAAAGCTTACGTTACAATTATCAAATGAATTGCATCGTTCATTTGACAAATACAATGTATCATTAGATTCGGATAAAAATGTTTTAATGAAAATTATTCCACCAGAAAATTTAATGACGATACTATCGACATTTAAAATTACGTTGGATAAGCTACGCGCATACGCGCAAAATAATAAGATGAGTGCGGAGGATGTGAAATTGACATTAGAATCAAAAGTAGAGTTTCTGTCAAATTTTTACTCGCCAGTTCGGGAAATAACTTCAAACGCGTTGGAGGCTTCAATCAACGAAGAAGTGTCAAGAATGAAAGAAGTATTTATGTTGTTGTACTCGCAAAAAGATTCTAGTAAAGCGAGTGGTGAAACGGTATCTTCAGGGAAAAAAGCCCCTGTTAAGAAGAAGGATAGGAAAAACTCAGGAGGAAAATTAAGAAGCAGGTACTCTTCATCATTGGAAGAAACAGATCGCATCGAAGATGTGCTACGGGACATTACGAAATTTTTTAGTACCAAAGTCGACTTGAATGTCATAAAAAGGAATATTTTACGTGCTTCTTCAATAACAAACTTTCGAATGGATGCTTACAAACTGATTCGAAAGCAACTTCTTAAGTTAAAAAACGAGAAGATATTGGGTGCATATCTAAGTGTAATATCTTCCTCATATCGAAATATTATATTTTCGAGTGGCACAGCCGGTTGCAACATGAAATTGGTCCAGGAGCTACAGCATGATTATATTACAGTATATACGTCCTTGGTCGAGCTACTACGAAAAAGCATCGAAACTAAATCATATCATTTGCAGCATATTTTAACGGTATGCTGTGCGATCAAAATGAAATTACAGCTTCAGTTTAAAGCCGTATTAGATAAATCAGGTATATTTCACGCTCTTCATATGGCAAACCAAAAGCATCAACACTTGTATGAAGAAATTTCTAGCACAAGCGGGATGTCCAATGAGATGTTTTATGTAGATCTTTGCCAAAAGTCAAATTTAAAAACGTTTAACTTATTGGCGTCACAATTGACATTAATATTGAAAAATATAGGTAGCAAGGACGTGCCTACGGATGTGTTTAAAATTTTGTTTCTCGAACTGGGTCAAGCAGTAGATCGGTTAAAGGAATCTCAAGTAGACAGTGCCAATGACGATGTCGTTTATGCAACGGACAATATAGAAATATTTGTTGGGGAATCTGTTTCTTTCTTGCTAAGATTTAATGATTTAGTGGGGTGTGTTGACTTACTTTCCGAACCTAAATGGCTTACATTGATTTTAAATTTACTGCATGCAAGCCCGGCACATATAGAAAGGCGTATATTGAGACTATTGCGACACGTCTTGCCTGAGATGCATCCCGAAAGATTGCAATGTATTTTGCCAGAATCAACCAATAAAGTTGGTGCTTTTGGTCTCGTAAATCACTTTTTAAAGTTTATTGCTAGAACATCTGCACCTATAGGTCACACTGTTAGGGAGTGCTCAACCTTGCACCACCCATTACGGGCAGCTACTTTGTCCTCCGACTCGGTTTCCCTTATAAGATCTCTTGCTCAAAGTCCAAAATGGAAGTCATTAATAGAAAATATTTTGTTGGCAGTACTGAAACGCGATATAAATCAAAATAAGGAATCTGAAGTAGTCTATAAGGAAAAGATGTCGGTATTTGCAGTTTTAGGTGGTTACTACGAACCACTTCGACCAGGTGGTAAAGTTCAAATTAGTGATGCAGTAGCACTAGATCAATGGAGTTTTTCAGATGTTGCTGTGGGAATTGTACAAGATTATGATATGAAGTCTGATCGAGTTAATGTGTTATTAGATAAATCAGTTGTAGATCGATATGGAAAGCAACGACTATGTTCGGTCCAAAATGTCATTCCTAAACCACAAGTAAATGTGAAAGGCGATTTATTTTCTAATAAGCTTATTTCTACGACTATGTCGTGTGTATTGGCGGAAAATGTTTACGAGAAATTTGATAAGCTTATAATTTTACCTTCGGCATTGGTATCAAAGGAAGATGTGAACCTAGAAGAAGACGGGGAGGAAGAAAAAGTAGAAGCGCCAAAGAAAATAGACACGTCTGACGGTTGGCAAGATGAAATTCCTCTTTTGAATCCAAACGAATCTAAAATAAAAGAAGCTCTGTTTGTTAACCAACAATTAAAAGTTTTGACGCAAGCTTTAGGCAATGCTAATGCAGTAAATACTTTATTCAACCATGAAAATGGAAAACAATTTTGTCAGAAACTTTTAGATTTGTCAATAGTAGAAACAGATACGTGTGGTTTGAACCAATTACCTGTATTGGAGCGAATTTTTGAGTCCCTCATGTCACGTTGGTATTCTCAGCGAAGGGAATTATCTTCCATGGCAATAGGAACAAACATGCCCTTGTTCTTACATGGATTTGATATGCCGACAAAGGCTCTTTTAATTTTAAATCCAATTGACATGAGCAAATCTATTAAATTCAACGTAAAAAAAGAATATAATGAGATCAAGTTGCAACCGAATGGCGTTTCGTTTTTAAATTGGATTCTGAACAATATGGCAAACGGGATTTTTTCAGCTTTCATGGATGAAGTTAATGAAGAGAAAGTGCCCCAGGAAGAAATTATTTTTGAAGCAGCTGGTGAATATTGTCACTCTGTGCTGAAAGTTGATGCCGAGATCGAAGAATCTATGAAAGAAATGGCTAATTTATATGCATATAATATAGAACATATTAAATCGGATGGATGGTGGAAAGTTTGCAAGCAATTACAAGCAGAAATTGACAGAGTTACTACAAAATCTGCTTACGATATAGAGAAAGTCATTCCACATGTTTCAAGATTTATCTGCGGTGCGATTGCATATTTCACATCTGATATACTGGACGTAAGTATTTCGCACGCTTCTTCCTGTGGCACGGAACGGGTATCGAGGTCAGTTATTAGACTTGCTATAAAATCTGATTCAGGGCTTTCAAGGATACCATTTAGATCTTTTGATAAAGGCGAAGGTGATCAAACGTATAACTTTAAGAACAGAGCTGATAGCAACATGGAAAACAATTTTACTGTGTCATCTATTGATTTATCCATAGAAAATGCAGAGGTAAGCCAAATCGAAGCAACGAGTATAGCTGTAATAGAGGATCAAGGGAATGTAGCAACAAATACCGGCGACAACGTTATCGCTACAATAGATCCAAAAGCGCCAGAACAAGATGATCAAGACGCTGAGCTTGCTCCTATTTTAGCAATGGGATTTCCTAAAAATTGGTGTGAAATTGCATATGATGTATGCGAAGGAAACATAGAAGAAAGTATTCAATGGATATTAGCTCATAGCGAGGAATTAGAAGCAAGTAAAAATGAAGAAGAGGACGCAAACGATAAAATGACAGACGACGAAGAGGAAGAGGAGGAAGAAGAAGAAGAGGAAGACGAGATGAATGAAGATGACGATGATATGGATGACGATATGCAACAACAGATAGATGGTGATGACAAGACAAATTTAGAAGCACAAGAAGGTGAAAAAAATGGCGAGACATCGGAATTTACAGAGGACGGGATGGAGGAAGAATTTACTATTGATGATGACTCTTCATCAAGAAATAGAAACAATGTTGCTATTAATCGAGTTTTTAAACGCCGTAATTCAACGCATTCTCAAGTGCAAAATGACGTGCGAAAGGAGCTGCAGACAATTAGCGCATCTGCATTTCCTGTAGGTAGTGATTTTAAATCGTTTTTAAATGAGCTAAAGAACATCTCCTATGAACATTTAGCGGAGACTTTACTTGCTTATATTCGCAAAATAACGATTTTAAACGGAAGAAAACTGCTTCTGACTATTATATGGCAAAGATCGATCACGGTAAATATTCCTTTTAATATTATGGGAACATTTGTGGGCGATGAATCCGTAACAAATACATTTTTTAAGTTTTTAAGACTTGTCACCAGTAGATTTGCGATACCAGAATGGTGGCTCTCGATGAAATCCACTTCAAGCCCTAGTGGTTCTTCGTATGATAATACTTCCACAATTAGGACCATTTTAGCGTCAACCTTGGAAGCAGAACTTTCCTCAACATCTCAATCTGGGATTGAATTGAGTAACTTCTTAGTCAAGCAGCTGGGATCGATTTTAGCAAATGCTGCCCAAAGAAAATTTGCTTCTAATCGGCACACTGAAGAATCGTACGTTCGCATGACTGATATAAAGACTATGGAAACACCAAATATATATTTTGCAGAGTGGATTACAGGAGTTCTACTTGGCATGGATGAGGGTGTAATCCCTAAGAATGACGATAGCATTAAAATCTTGAAACTTAGGAATGAAAGCTATTTACATCTATTTTCAATTTGGACAAGAACTTTAAAATCACCAAGTACCTCCATGAAACAGCAGGCGTTTAAAATTTTAAGTTCCATTTTGCAAAAAGTTTTAAAGCTAAATGAACATTTAAAGACGCAACAAGATTTGAGTAAATATCTTGAAGCTGTTCCAACGTTAAGATTGTTTTCGATGGCGGCACGGCGAATTTACAGAGAACTTGAAGACCACCCTTTATACTCTACCTACAGTAAGAGCCTGGTTGAATTTACTGGACTATTGCAATTAATTAAATCAAAAAGCCAAGGTAGCAATGATGTGACGCTTAACGATGATTTTCAAGGCATAGAAAATGGGAATTTTGTATTGTCTTTATCAAGCCGTTCTTACATTTCTGTATCACTATCAACCCATACCATGCCTGATAAGTCGGTTCCATGGACAGCTGAATTTTGGATTAAAAGAGGAACCATGGATGATGGCGAAAAGAATGAAGACAGCCTTGAAACCATTTCGTTTTCTTCAAAATTTAGGTTTCATATTCGCTGTTCTGGATTAACGATGAACGATGCGAAGTTTGTTGATTATGGGGAGTCTTCACAAAACTCAGGTGGCGGGAAAGCTCCAAAAAAAAGAAAAAGAAGGAAAAAAGGGCAAGAAAAAAAATCTGCTGACAAAAGCAAATCTTCCTCAAAGGCTAAAACTGGGAAGCATGTATGTTTTGAAATTGTTGGTTTTGAGCCTTTGTCCTTTGAATATGAAGTAAACAGGGGGAAATGGACGCATTTAGCACTCGTCGCACGTAATGGTGGTGGATTAAAGACAATTTTAGAATTATATGTGGATGGGGAAAAAATTGGCAAACATTATATAACTACACAAGAGAACATAAAATTACCTCTGACATATATTGGGAGTAAAGAAAACGGCTTTTGTGGATTGCTGGGCGAAGTACGATACTGGCGCGTGGCACGTAGTCCAAAAGAAATTAAAAGAGATATGGTATGGAAGTTAAATGAATTACCGCTAGCTACTCAAGAGTCATTATTAGGCTTTTGGCGCTTTGATGTCGGTTCTGGCTGTTACATTGAAGATTTGTCAAAACATCTTACCGCAACTTTTGTTTATAATGCGGAGTGGGCAGAGGACACAACTAGTCTTTGGAAAAAAACTGCAATTGTTGAGAGGACTTCACAATCCCATGATGAAATATTGACATGTGTTGGGTCTTGGAAAAGGTACGGTTTAAAACGTGTAAATGGCTTTTGGCAAAGTGATGATGTCAAATCGGCAGTATTTAAGCTTGCCGTTGGAAAGCATTTTACCAAAAAGAAAAGTGGTTACGTCTACCAAATATCAGGAACAGTTTATTTTCCGGACAATGGGGTCCAATTTCGTTATGAAGGCACACTTCTAAATAGTGTCATTATTACACGAAATGATGAAAGCGATGATATTGATGATGGTGAGGATGAGAATGCTGAAAGTCCATTTATGGAATTAGATACATGTACTTTCACTGAAGGTTGCAAAGTTAGTTTTGAAATAATTGAACAAATTTTGGGCTCGCCGGAATCATATCAATGGAACCTTGGCAGTAAATACAATGGGACAATTGAAGGTAATATTTTAAAAGGTAAATGGTCAAACAAAGTGAAGCTAAAAAACTTGGGACCACTCTTACCGTATGAATCACGCTGTGTATTTCCAAGCGCAAACCATGCTGCAAACGTAGTAATTTCCAATGATGGAAAAAAAATTAATTCGACTGTAAAACATAAGAAGTTCTCTTCTATCTTTATTGATGTTGGCAAAGACCCGGATAATAACAAGAAACACACTGTGCATACAATGAAAGGCAGATTATGGGAATTTATGCACATATCTAGAGGTCGTTCCGCTGACCTTGTGGTGGGCTTTGCACCTATTGCAGCGAATCTAAAAGAGTCAATAGAAAAACAAAAACAATGTATTGCATGGAATCTTCGAACTGGTACTATTTCCAAAAATGGAAAAGTTTACACTGTTGGAGATTCGCGTCATGCATTGTATTGTACAAATGGAGATATTTTAGGCTTCTTAATTTCTGATGATATTAAATCACTGTATTTGTTCAAAAATAGTGAAGTTGTTGGGTATATGAATTTAGATATAAAAGATTCCCCATTTAAATGGGATACAGTGAGACCATGTCTAAGTATTTATGGTACAGCGAGCCTACGTATCTTGGGATTTAAAAGTGGTTTTTACAATTGTCAGTATAGAGGTAGCAATGTATTATCAAGATGCAAAACCATTTCCTCAAAGGCTGAAATACCAATTGCCATAGGCAACATTTCAAACCATGTTAAATTTTGCCAACGATATCAGGGTTATTGGAGTCGGGGGGTACCTCATGGATTTGGTATTTTATATTTACCAGGAGGTAAAACGGAATCTTGGAAAGGTAACTGGATCAATGGTAAAATGAATGGCGTGTTTGAGCATTCAAATTTAGAGAATGGCAACGAAATACTAAAAAAGAACATGTATGCCACCGTACTTAGTTCCCTAAATTACAAAATATTTGAAAAAGAATTTCTGTTGTATTCACATGGGAAATATGTTCGATCGAACGCAAAACCACCCGTTTCTTTGAAAAGGCTCTCAACAGAAAAAGTCCCGGAGGCATTAAATTTTATAGATAACGATGTCGTAGAGTCTAGTTTTGAATCAGAGGATGCTGTCGATATAGAAATAAATGGTTCGTATAATTTTTCGTTTGATAAATTATTTGTATTTGATCCTTCCTCCGTACAAGGTGGTGTTGATTTATCAGATGATCTACAGACTGCAAAATACGCAGGTGGAAGCAAAGGATTTGTGCTCGGAAACAGAGGTTTTTCAAGTGGGCTTCATTATTGGGAAGTCAAATGCGAAAGTGTTGAATGGGGAACGATGGCGATTGGCGTTTCGCATCGGCGCAATATGTATAGCAATGGAGGCAGTAACAACCCCGAATATTATGAAGAGGAAAATGAAGGTTGGGGTGATTACGCATTTATAAGCTACAGATGCAAAGTTGATCGTCAACATGGACAAGAAATGTATGGTAGATTTTACAATACAGGTGATGTAATTGGTGTTATACTTGATATGGATCGTGGTCTTATTGCCTTCATTAAAGATGGTTTAGACCAATTTTCAACACAGAAAAAAGCTGTTAATTTTGGTGTCGCACATAGGTTCATTCGCACTGGCGGCGTTGATGGAGATCGAAGCCGAATGGATAGCCAAATTCTATACCCGTCTTTTTCATTGTCAGCTAAAGATGGTAATAATGACAGAGTTTCACTAAAATATTCAAAGTGGATCTCAAGACCATCTGGTAGTACTAGACAGCGATTAGATGACGCGATTTATGCAGCTATGATGATACAAAATTGGAAAAAAATGGGTGTGAATTTGCCAATGAAATTTTTGCAGGAGTCCTACCGCTTAATGAAAAGTTATCGTTTAAACCAACGTCGGTATTTAACACGCCCTGGGATATTTATCACTGTTGATCCGTCTCCAGCAGCATGTAAGAAATCATCTGGGCAAAATTGGAAAGCCGGGGATCGACTAGTAAGTAAAATCCGTGGCGAGGTGAAGATATTAGGGAGTCACAGAGGGCATATATGGTATACAACGCAAGATGGAGAAGATGAGCAAACTTGGTATTGGACAAAAGAAGATGTTGCTATTAAAGTGAACAATGGGGAAATACGATTACTTCAAGAAGGCGAAGAAATCCCACAGGAAGATCCAAGTGTTTTAGAAGGTATTCAATCTCTATCCATGATGTTACAAGGCCAAGTAGACTTTAGTCCTGATGATTACAAAGTGATAATGCTGATGCAAGGAACGGTGGATGAAGCTTTGACATGGATCTTTTCTGTTGGTCAAGATGGTGCTAGGATGGCAATTGATCAATATAACGAAGATTTAAAATCAATTAACGATGGAAGTCTTGGCAACGATACAGAATCAAAGGATGGGAATGGGGTAAGCGACGATAAAAATGGAACTGCGTTCAATTCTGAAGCTGAATTGATTGCATTACGTGAAATTGATTTTGAGAACTTTGTGAACTTAGTACAAAATGAAAAATGGTGGACTATTGATGTTGATGAGAGTATAGTTGAAAATATAAATCAAGCAACAAGTCGTTTAAATCTGGATCCAGCACATTTAAAGATAAAAGATATAATGTCACCTTCGCATGATAGTAATGATATTTTTGCGAAAAAAGAAATTCCAACAGAAGCATGCATGGCACGTTTTTTTGTATTGTTAAATTTAAATATAAAGATTGGCACGTTGCTCCCATTGATTGATTTTTCTATTGAACGGGAAAAATTAACGTCTTTGCAACAAGAAAAAATCATTTTTTCTTCATCATTTGGACGAAAGATATATGACATTAAGAACATTATTTTTCAAAATACAAAAATGAATATTTGGGAGGAACTTTTAGATGCAACTACAGAGCCGACACAGCCACCTATGGATGAATACGACAAACCGGAAGAATTAGTAGAAATATCTATCAATCGTATAAAGGCAACGCTTGATACTTTAAAAAAGATAGGAGACAAATCACAGCGTTTTCATTTGTCAACTTTTGGACAAGTATATAATGTGATGAGTGGATGGAAGGATAAGCATTACCGTAGATCATTTATTGATGTTCAAGATAAAGGTCAAAGTCGTGCATTTTACGTAAAATTTGCTGGAGAAGGGGTTGCTGATAATGGTGGCCCGTACCGTGCTTTGTTTCAAAGTGCATGTGCTAGTGAATTAGAGTGTCTAGGAATATTAAATAGTACTAAAATGGGACAATCAAATATTCAAGAATTTAATGCATCACCGGAGTGTATGGACGATACCTTTCTGAAAAGAATTAAGTTTTTAGGGCAGCTAATTGGCACAGCAGTAAGGCATGGAATCATAATCCCGTTAAACCTATCTTCGTTGATATGGAAACCTCTAACTGGAAGCCATGTTGAATATGGAGAGGATTTGAAAAGTCTTGATCCTGTCTTATGTAGTACTTTGAAACAATATAGAAAAATAAATTTAGATCACATTAATGAAGATTTATTAGATGATTTGAATGAGCAATTTGAAATATATTTGAATTCAAAACGTATTACGAAACAAAATTTATATGAATCACTACTACAAATCGAAAATTCAAGGTTACAACGTGGTAATATTCAATTGGAGCACTTCTACAACGGTATTAGCTCCGTTCTACCGACAGAATTATTTTGTTTGTTTCAACCTAGAGAGTTGGAAAATTTGATATGTGGCTCATCCGATATTGATTTGGATTTATTAAAGTCAATGACTGAATATGCTGATGGATATGAGGAAGAAAATGAAATTATTCAATATTTCTGGGAATCATTAAACGAAATGAATTCGAAACAACTATCTTTGTTTCTAAGTTTTGTAAGTGCCTGTGAACGCTTACCGCGATCTCAAAGTGATTTTACCATGCCATTTACGATTAAAAAATGCTCAAATCCAAATCCAAATGAAAGATTACCAACAGCACAAACCTGTTTTTTTGAATTGAAGTTGCCCGCTTACACTTCAAAAAAAGTCTGTTTTCAACAAATAGTTACTGCTATTGAAAACTCCCCTATGATGGATGGTGATTATGATCTTAGTAACAGGGATGAATATAAAGATTTATAAAAATAATTAATATTATAAAAAGAGTCTTAAGAAAATGAAATCATTTTTTTTTTATGTACACACATGTTATATATTTTATAATCTAGCATTCAACCTCACGTTGCTGCTTTGTTCGATGGTAGCACTAGTAGTGGATAATTTGCCAATGATTAATTTATTAGAAAGGGTAACAGCAGACGGTGAATGTTTGATTTTTAAAAAAGCATCAGTACAATCTCTTCCCGCAAATCTTTTTATAATTGTAGGACCACCTGGATGCAGAGCAGCAAATTCAGTCAAATCATATACATTTCCTTCAATTGCTATCCATAAATCATCAGGGGTGTTGTGTCTTTGTAATTCATCCATCGATATTATAAGAGCCTCCTCTGAACCTGGTTCTTTTTTTTCCCTTTCTTCAAACATTTTATTCAACAAATCATTATTCATAAAACGTTTATGATAGACTAACTGTTTTAATTCTGGTGAATTCACTTCCCCAGTCATCTCATAAAAAAAACTATGCCAGTCTGACATTTGCTGTCGTTTCTCTTCATCACTTAAATCACCATGTTCTCTTGCCTTTGCCTCACCCCAAATGCTATAAAAATGAACTAGCGACGAATATAGTTTCGCAACTGGATTTGTAAAACTTCCTTTACGTGCGATAGATTTTGACCATGCATTCTCCAATCCATATTTTCGTATCTCATACATTACATGTGTAGCTGCTGCTCCAGCGGTGGCAAGAATTGCAGCTGTTCCATAATAAGTCATATTATTCTTGTCTCCTGTATTTTATATAAGTTTCTGTACATACATACACTATATAAATGGTGAATATGTATATATATATATATATGTATCAAGATGATTGTATGTATACTAGTATATGTTCTAGTACCCTCTGCACGTGCCACCTACATTACATACCATTAACAACAATAATAATAATAATAATAAGGGTTGATAATAGCACAATACCGCTATAAGGTTGTACTAACAAATTAAAAAGTAGCAAATTGAAAATATCGTGGCATATTGATATGGAATCAACATTTTTAAGTATAACTAGTTTATAGGACAAGAACCAAATTTAACAACTTTTGATAAATCAATC
>MDTB01157615.1_pt1 | contig 15061 bp, 16 predicted proteins | sample 811161 | NCBI WGS metagenome assembly MDTB01 (sample SAMN05326650, study PRJNA326480) | marine metagenome | isolation source: seawater | place: Mediterranean Sea | collected 2009
ATTACTTGTTTAGATAACAACAAAAAAACATCAGAGTCAGCTCGAATTTTTTTTAAAAAAGCTAAACTAACAAAAAAAATAAAAATTATTATTGGTCCAGGCATGAATTTGCTTAAAAGCCTTAAGGAAAAAGAAAATATTTTTGATATGATTTTTATAGATGCTGATAAAGAGAATTATAAAAATTATTACAATTTATCCATGGGCCTTATTAAGAAAAATGGTTTTATTGTTATAGATAATGTTTTATGGCATGGAGATATCACTGATTCTAATAAAAATGATAGATTAACCGTTATAATGAGAGAATTTAATTCTTTAATTAAAAAAGATGATAGGATAGAAAAAACAATTTTACCATTAGGTGATGGATTAACAATTTGTAGGAAAATTTAAATGTTTTATATCTATGGTTTTTATAAATTTATAAGGATTTATAAAATTTCTAGTCTAAAGAAAACTTTTCAGATAAAATTAAAAAAAAATAACTTAAGGGGTACAATAATTTTTTCAAAAGAAGGAGTTAACGGCACTATTTCTGGAAAAAAAAACAACATTCTTAGATTGAAGAATGAATTAAAAAAAATATGTAAAATAAAAAAATTTGACTCTGAAAATACTTCAACTAACGATTTTCAACCATTTCATAAAGGAAAAATAAAAATCAAAAATGAAGTTGTTCCACTAGGAATTCAAGTACTACCGTCACAAAAACTTAATAATTCTGTTAATCCAAAAAAATGGAACTCTTTATTAAGAAAAAAAGATGTTAAAATAATTGATGCAAGAAAACCTTTCGAATATCAAGTGGGAACGTTCAAAGGTGCTGAAAATCCAAATGTAAATAATTTTAGAGATTTTCCAAAATATTTAAAAAAATTTAATAAAAATAGTAAAATTGCTATGTTTTGTACTGGTGGAATCAGATGCGAAAAAGCATCAGTGTATTTAAATAGAAAAGGTTTTAAAAATGTATTTCAATTAAAAGGCGGTATATTAAATTATTTAAAAAAAATTAGACAAAAACAAAGCTTATGGTCTGGTGAGTGCTACGTTTTTGATAATAGAGTTTCCTTAAAGCATGAATTAAAAATTGGCACTTATTCGATTTGTAGTGCTTGTAGAAAACCAGTGTCTTTGAGAGAAAAAAGATCAAAAAAGTATAGTGAAGGACTTTCATGTCCTAAATGTCATGATTATTTAACTAAGTCACAAAGGTTAAGATTTTTTATGAGGCAGCAACAAATTTTTAATGCAAAAAAAACAGGAAAAAAATATATTTTCCAAAAAGAATTTAACTGAGACCAATATTGAAACAAAATATAAATTTATCTACTAGCCCCATTTTAAGACTACTTAAAGAAATTGCGATCCCGTCAATGACAGGAAGTTTATTTCAAACTTTATTTAATCTAGTAGATACATTTTACGCAGGAAAAATTTCTTCTGAAGCATTAGCTGCTTTAGCGAAGTCGTTTCCATTATATTTTATTATTATCTCAGCAGGAATAGGAATTGTTGCCGGTTGTAATTCCTTAATATCAAATTCATTAGGTCAAAGAAATTTGTTTGCGGCATCTATTTATAGTTACCATTCATTGATATATGCATTTATACTTTCTATTTTTATAACGTTTATAGGTCTATATTTTTCAGAAGATTTATTAAAACTAATGGGCAGTACATCTCAAAGTGTAATTTTGTCTAAAGAATATACTGATATAATTTTTTTAGGAACAATAATTTTTTTACTTCTTACTTCTATAAATGCTTCATTATATGCCCAAGGTGACACCAAAACATACAGGAATGTTTTAATTGTCGGTGTAATATTAAATATTATTTTAAATCCAATTTTCATTTTTGGTTTATTTTTTATACCAGCTTTTGGAATAGGAGGGTTAGCAATTTCAACTCTACTGATACAATTCTGTGCATGCATTTATTTGTTTCTAAAAGTTAATAAAACAGAACTAAAAATTAGATTTTTATATTCAAATTTTTCCATAAGAAGAAATTTTTTATTAAATATTTTTAATCAATGCATCCCAATCACAATGGCTCTTTTTTTGGTCGCTGTTGGAAGTTATTTATTATTATTTTTCATATCAATTTTTGGTGATAGTGCTGTCGCAGGTTACGGTGCTGCATTAAGATTTGAACATTTATTTTCATTACCTGTTATTGGCCTGAATACTGCAGTCATAACAATTGCTAGCCATAATTTTGGATCTAAAAGGTATGATAGGATTAAAGAAGTTTATTCAAAAGCAATATTAATTGGTATGGTCATCATGTCAGTCGCGGGTGTAATAATTTTCTTTTCATCTGAATATATAGTTCGTATTTTTTCTCAAGATCTTGAGGTCATAAAATATGGTTCAACTTATTTAAAAATCGCTGCCTTTATAGGGCCAGTTTTTCCTGTTTTTTTTATTACACATGCTTTATTTACAGCTTTAAAAAAAACTTTTTTAATATTTTACTCAAATCTTTTTAGAATGGTTGTTTTCCCATTTAGTATTGTTTGGGTGATATTAAACATCATGGATGGGTACTATAATGATATTTTTTATGGATTATTAATTATGAATTGGGTTTTTGGAGCTTTAATTTTATTCATTGGTAGAGCTTTAATGATCAAATCTTTCAATGAACAGAAAAAAGTTTTCTTTATATTTTGAAAATGTTATAAGTCAACTTTCTGGTGAGATGGGTGAGCTGGTTGAAACCATCGGTTTGCTAAACCGACGTACGATTGAAAAGTCGTACCGAGAGTTCGAATCTCTCTCTCACCGCCATTAACTTCATTGTTTAAAGAAGCTTTTTAATTGAACAGGTTTACCTTCTATCATATATCTGTAAACATTAGCATTTTCCAAAACACGTTGTACGTAATTTCTAGTTTCTTTAAATTTTATTAGCTCAATCCAATTTATGTAATCTATTTTATTTTTACTTGGATCGCCGTTTATCTTTCTCCAATATTTTACTCTTTTAGGACCAGCGTTATAAGCCGCGATTGCAAATGGATAAATTTCACCATACTCGTTTAATAAAGAGTTAAAATAGTATGAGCCTAATTGAATGTTATATTCTGGATCAGAAGTTAACCTGCTTTTACTATAATTAACTTTCATTTGTTTTGATACAAGCTTTGCTGTGTAAGTCATTAGTTGCATCATTCCTTTTGCACCTGCGTAACTGTTAGCTCTAGGATCAAATTCACTTTCTTGTCTTGTTATAGCAAGTAAAATTTCTTGTGATGGCATTTGCCTTCCATTAATTATTTGAGGTGTATCTATTATTGGATAATTAAACTTATTAATAAATCTTTTTTCATATGAAGCTTTTTTTGATATTTGTATAGCATAATCATATCTTCCGATTTTAGTGGCAAGCTCTGCAGCAAGTACTTCACTTCCTTTTTCAATATCCAAACCCGCTAAATGTTTTAATATATCTTTACTTAAACTTGTTTTATTTAGTTCTTTTAAAAGTTTTACATGCCTTATCAGAGGGTTCTTATAAAATTTTTTCTTATAATCATCAGAGTAATTCGAATCATCTTTTAACTCGAATTCTTCTAATGGATAAACTTTTTGATAGGCAAGCTGCCCATAATAAGTTGTTAAATATTTTGATGCTTCTTTAAAATATTTATTTGATAATTTTTCATCGCCTAGTTTCTCATATGATAATCCTAACCAATATGCTCCTCTAGCTAAACTTATAGGATATCCAACATTTTTATAAAAGTTATTAAAATGATACAAACCTAATTGTGCGTCGTTTAAAAATGATAAAGCTATCCATCCCGACATCCACTCTGCCTCAGCATAAGCCGAACTTTCTTCTTCTTTGTTTCTATCTAAGAAGTGATTTTTTGCAACGTTATATGCTTGCTGATATTTTTTTTTATATATTAGTGATCTTGATATTACATGTCTCTCTTTCCACCACAAATCTGCTCTTACTAGTGCTTCATTATTTTTCGGAGCATTGTTTATTATTTCAAGAGAGGATTCTACTCTTCCTCTTCTTCTTCTCCATTTTAATCTATTGTACTGAAGACCAATATCAGATTTAAAAATTTCAGGTACATCCGAAATTGCTTTATCCACTCCATAAGAACTGCTCATCAAAATTTGTCTAGCGTTGTATAAAGCTCTATGATCTTTTGGTAAGTATCTTAAAATTCTTTTTAAATCCCAATATTTGTTTTCCCATGCCATATACTCAGCTCTATTAATGTGATCAGAGGAGTTAAGTATTTTTTTATATTTTCTATTTAAATATCTTAAATCTTTGGAACTCAGGGATGCGGTTACCCATCCTTTTTTAATGAATTTTGAAGCCTCATCAACCCTACCTTTTTTTACTAAAGACTCACCCAGTTTAATTTCTCCAAAACCACTTAATGGAGGGTCAGAATCAAACCAACCAATTACTGTACTAGCTGAACTACTCTCTAAATTAATTTTATGTTCGGCAAGGTACTTCAGTCGATTAATTCTTGGATAATTAGGATTTTTTTCTATGAAATTTGTATAGTCTTTAAATGTTGCAGCATTACCTTTTTCTTTAAGATAGAGCCAAATGACTAAATTTTTAAACTCTTCATCTTTAACTCTTTGTTTAGATTTAATTGCCGATTTCCATTTTTTTTGTTTAATTAAATCGAAAACTTCTTTTGCGATCGCATAATCTCTTTTTGATAACACTTCTGATTTTGGGGATTCTTTTTGAGCAACTTTAGTATATGTAAATGGCTTGTTTTCAGGAAGTAAAAACGTTGTATTTGTATCAATAATTTTATCAAAATTAGTTATTTTTTTTGCAGTTTTTTGTTTTTCAATTAATGGTTTTGTTGGTTGAATTTTATCTTTAACTATAATTTTTTTTCGATCTTTTTGTGCTGGCTTAATCTCTGGCGTTAAAAATCTTTTATTAACTTCACTGTTATTAAAAAAAATTGGTTTTTTTATTGGTAAAAGAGACCTATTTGTTTTTTTATTAAGCTTTAATATTATTTCTGGCTTCGTTTCGGGGACAATGATAACGGCTTTGTCTGCAAAAACAGGGTTTATAAACTTAACTAAAAATAAAAAAACTAGACTAATTAAAACTTTAAGCATAAAATTTGATGATAAATTAAAAACTATTTAAAAGCTTTATAAATAATTATGTTTAAAGGTTCAATCGTTGCATTAATCTCTCCATTTAAAAATAATGAATTAGATGAGGATAAGTATGCTTCTTTAATCCATTACCACATCAAGAATGGCACAAAAGGTCTTGTTCCAGCTGGTACCACGGGTGAGTCCCCAACATTAAATAATGAAGAGCATAAAAGAGTTATTGAAATAGCAATTAAAGAAAGCAATGGAAAAATTCCTGTTATTGCGGGGACTGGTTCAAACTCAACATCTGAAGCAATAGATCTATCAAAGCATGCCGAAAAAAGTGGAGCAGACGGCCTTTTAATAGTTACACCATATTATAATAAACCAACTCAAGAAGGGCTTTATCAACATTACAAATTGATAAATGATAATGTTGGTATACCAATTATTATTTACAATATTCCGCCTAGGTCAGTAGTTGATATGTCAGTTGACACAATGGCTAGACTATTTGAGCTTAAAAATATTGCAGGTGTCAAAGATGCTACAGCAGATTTAAATCGAGTTGAACAACAAAAAAAAAAAATGGGATCAGAGTTTATACAGTTATCCGGCGAAGATGGAACGGCATTAGAATTTAATATAAAAGGTGGTGTTGGATGTATTTCAGTTACAGCAAATATTGCCGCTAAACTTTGTTCTGAACTTCAAGATGAGTGTTTGAATAAAAACTTTGATAAAGCAAAAAAAATTAACGAAAAATTAATGCCATTGAACAAATCTTTATTTATTGAAAGCAACCCAAGTCCAGTAAAATATGCAGCAAGTCTACTTAACTTGTCGTCTGAAGATGTAAGGTTACCTTTAGTAAATCTTACCGAACAAACAAAAAAGGAAGTAAAAAAATCTTTAAAATTTGCAAATCTCCTTTAATGAATGTAAAAAAAAAAATTGGAGTTAAAATTGTATGCAATAACAGAAAAGCTAGATTTAATTATTTTTTCAATGAAATAATAGAGGCAGGTATTGTATTAAAAGGTTCAGAGGTAAAATCACTTAGAGATGGAAAAGCAAATATTTCAGAGTCATATGCTGCTGACCACAATGGGGAAATTTTTTTATTTAATTCATACATCCCGTCATACAAAGAGTCTAGTTATAATAATCATGATCCAAGAGATATGAGAAAACTTTTACTTAATAGAAAAGAAATCAATAGAGTTATTGGCAGAATTAATCAAGAAGGTTTAACAGTTGTACCTACAAAAATATATTTTAAAAAAGGTAAAGCAAAAGTTGAGATAGCCATCTCTAAGGGTAAAAAACTTTTTGATAAAAGAAATGTTAAAAAGAAAAGAGATTGGGACAGAGAAAAAGCAAGAATCTTGAGTAAAAATAAATAGTATGATTTTTATTGGAATTGGTTCAAATTTAAATTCTAAATTTGGAAATAAGATTAAAAATATTGAATTGGCATTATCTCTATTAAAAGAAGAAGGTGTAAAAGTATTAAAAAAGTCAAGTTTTTACGAAACCTATTCCCAACCAAATATTAACGATCCAAAATTTATCAATTTAGTTATATCCATTAGTACAAAGTTGGAACCAGTTGATTTAATGAGACTTTTACTTCGTGTTGAAAAAAAACTTGGCCGAGAAAGAGGTGGTAAAAATAACCCAAGAACGTGCGATTTAGATATCTTAGATTTTAATGGAATCATTCAAAACTTTAACTTTGACAATCTAAATCTTTTAATACCTCATAAAAGTATAGCAGATAGAAATTTTGTATTATATCCTTTAAAAGAAATCTCATCTAATTGGACCCACCCAAAAACAAAAAAAAATATTAATGATTTAATCAATAATTTGAGTAAAGTTAATAATGAGATTACAAAATTGTCTGAAAATGATATAAAGGTGTATGTTAAATAACGAAGATTTAATTAAAAAAGTAAAATCTTATAATAGATTTTTCGATCCAGTTTCATTATCAAAAGCATACAACTTTGCTTTAAATGCCCATAAAAACCAAAAGAGAGATGCAGGAGAACCTTACATTATTCATCCAATAGCAGTTGCTGATATTTTAACTGAGCTTAAACTTGATAGCGCTACCATTACTACCGGTTTATTACACGATACTATCGAAGATACAAAAGTTACTTACGATTCTGTAAAAAAAGAGTTTGGACAAGAAGTTGCGGACTTAGTCGAAGGTGTTACTAAAATTTCTGCTTTAGAAGAGCAAGCTATAGATAATTCAAAAGCTGAAAATTTAAGAAAACTTATACTAGCAACATCTAAAGATATCAGGGTCCTTCTAGTTAAGTTAGCAGATCGATTACATAATATGAGAACCATAGAGAGCGCAAAAGATGAAGATAAAAGGATTAGGAAAGCCAAAGAAACAATGGAAATATATGCTCCATTAGCTGATAGAATGGGGATGAATCGAATAAGAGATGAACTAGAAGATTTATCTTTTTCTATTTTAAATCGCGATGCGAGAAAATTAATATTAGATAGACTATCATTAATAAAAAATAAAAGAGAAGATACTTTTAAAGATATATCTGATGAACTAAATAAGTTGTTAGAATCCAATAATATCAGAGCTGAGATTACAGGAAGAGAGAAAACCCCATTCTCAATTTGGAGAAAAATGCAATCAAAAAGAATTTCTTTAGAACAACTAACTGATATAATTGGATTTAGAGTAATTGTTCCAAGTATAGATGATTGTTATAAATCACTAGGTATATTTCATAATAAGTATTCAGCTATACCTGGAAAGTTTAAAGATTACATATCTACTCCAAAAATAAATCAATATAAATCCATACACACTTCATTAATCGGACCAATGAAAAAAAGAGTAGAAGTACAAATACGAACTTGGCCAATGCATGAGTTTGCTGAAAGAGGTATAGCATCTCACTGGAAGTATAAATCATCAGAAAAATTTTCTGAGTTATCATGGAAAGAATACGATTGGTTAAAAGATTTAGTTGAAATAATGGAAAAAGGTGGAAGCCCAGAACATTATTTTGAGTTTACTAAACTTCAAATGTTTCAAGACAATGTTTTTTGTTTCACGCCCAAAGGGGCAGTTATAAAATTACCAAAAGAAGCTACACCAATTGATTTTGCTTATGCTGTACATACCAAAGTCGGTGATACTGCTACTGGTTGTGAAATAAATGGTAGATCATCGCCTTTACAGTCCAAACTAAGCAATGGTGACATGATAAGGATTTTAACATCTAAAAAAATATCTCCCTCACTACATTGGTTAAATTCAAGCAAAACAGGCAAAGCACGTGCGTCAATTAGAAAACACTGGCAAGGAAAGTTAAACAATGTAGAAGATAACAAACAATATACTTCTACTTTATCTATAGATTTACCTCATAAGCCAGGAATTCTCGGTAAAGTGAGCACTGTAATTGGTGTTAATGAGGCAAATATAGTCAATGTTGAGCTTAAAGAGAGAGGAAAAGAGTTTTTAAAATTTTTATTTGATGTACAAGTTAAAGACTTAAAAAATTTTACAAGTTTAATTAGTCAGCTTAAGCAAGAAAATTTGAAATTTGAGGTAATTAGACATAAAAAGAAAAAGTATGCTTTCATACAAAGACTCCTTAAAAATCTTAAAAGAAACTAATGCTCTTTTAGAGGGACATTTTATATTATCCTCAGGACTACATAGTGATAAATATGTACAGTGCGCACAATTATTAAGCAAACCAGACAAAGCTAAAGAAATATGTTTTTCACTTTCTGAAAAGATTAAGGAGAATTTTAAAAAAATAGATTTGATCTTGTCGCCTGCAGTTGGAGGTATAGTTATAGGTTATGAAATAGGTAGAATTTTAAATATTGAAACTATTTTTTCAGAAAGAGTAAACAATAATTTTGTCTTAAGAAGAGATTTTAAAATTAAAAAAAATCAAAAAGTTCTTATAGTTGAAGATGTTATTACAACAGGCAAGTCTAGTTTAGAATGTTCAGATCTTGTTTTAAAATCTGAATCAGAAATTATTGGATATGCTTGTTTAATTGACAGATCTGGGGGAAAGTCAAAAATTAAGAATAAAATTGTCTCACAAATAGAATTAAAAATTGAAACATACAAAAAAGATAATTTACCCGACCATCTAGAAAAAATTAAACCAGTTAAACCAGGAAGTAGAAATCTTTAATGAAATTGCCTAGATTAGGTGTAAATATAGATCACGTAGCAACTGTTAGGAATGCTAGAGGGGAAAAGTACCCAAGCCCATTAAGAGCAGCAAAACTTGTTGAAAAATATGGAGCTGACTCAGTCACAATACATCTAAGAGAAGATAGAAGGCATATTAGAGATAGTGATTTAAGAGAGATTAAAAAAAAATTGAAAATACCACTGAACTTAGAAATAGCACCAAATTACAAGATGGTTCGAATTGCCCTTAAAAACAAACCTGATTATGTTTGTATTGTCCCCGAAAAAAGAAGGGAAGTTACAACAGAAGGAGGGCTCAACCTTAAAAAAAAATATAAATTAATAACAAAAATTTTAAAAAAGTTAAAAAAGAAAAATATCAGAACGAGTTTGTTTATTGAACCAAGTTTTAATGATATTAAAATTGCTAAAAAAATCAAAGCCGATTGTATAGAAATCCATACTGGTAAATTTTGTAATTTGTTTAATGAAAAAAAAAACTTTAAAAAAGAGTTTCTAAAAATTAAAAGATCTGTATATTTTGCAAATAAAATTGGATTAGAGGTTCATGCTGGCCATGGTATAAATTTTTCTTCAGGTAAATTATTATCAAAAATAAACGGCATAACCGAATTTAATATTGGCCATTTTATAATCGCTGAGTCTATTTTTATTGGCATTAAAGCCTCGATTAAAAAATTTAAAAATATAATTAAAAAATGAATATTTATGGAATAGGAACGGATATTGTTAATATTGAAAGAATTAAAAAATTAATTAATAAAAAAAAATCTTTATTTAAAAAGCGAGTTTATACTAATTTAGAAATCAAAACCTGTGAAAAAAGGGTTAATAAAATTGAATGTTTCGCAAAAAGATTTGCTGCCAAAGAGGCACTTTTTAAAGCCATTGGTCTAAAAAATAAGTTAAATTTTATGGATGTAGAAGTAAAAAATTCACCTTCAGGAGCCCCAAAGTTTTTTATTAAGGGAAAATCTTTAATAAATTTAAAAAAAATGTTTAAAAATAAGAAATTTAAAATCCAATTGTCTTTGTCGGATGACAAACCTTGGGCAGTAGCATCTGTAATTGTATATATATTAAAGTAAATTTATGAAAATATTTTTAGACAATTTGAAAACATTATTTATTGCTTTAATGATTGCAATCGTGATCAGATCTTTTTTATTCCAACCTTTTTATATTCCCTCATCGTCAATGGAACCAAATTTATTGGTAGGTGATAGAATATTTGTAAGTAAATACACTTATGGTTACAGTAAACACTCATTTCCATTTAGCCCCGCTTTATTTAAAAATAGAATTTTTAATAATAGCCCTAGCTATGGCGATCTTGTTGTATTCAAAACTCCAACTGATAATAGAACTGATTATATTAAGCGTTTAATTGGTTTTCCAGGTGATGAAATTCAATTCAAAGACGGGGATTTGTATCTTAATGAAATTAAGGTAATGAAAAATAAAATTTCTAATATTAATGAAGTTAATTGTGCTGGTGCAATATCAGAAGTTAATTTTTATGAAGAATCTTTGAATAAAAAAATTAAATATAAAATTGTTTATAATGAAAGAGGCAGTTTACTTAATAGTGACATTTACAAAGTGCCACCAAAACATTATTTCTTTCTAGGTGATAATAGAGATTGTTCGAGTGATAGCAGATTTTTATCTAGCGTTGGATATGTTCATGAAAACAATTTGGTTGGAAAAGCACAGATTGTTTTCTTTTCAAACGATACGAAAAAAAGTAGTTTATTAAAAATTTGGAATTGGAACAAATCAATAAGAAAAGACAGATTTTTTAAAAAATTAAAATGAAAAGTGATTTCAAACAGCTAGAAAAAAAAATTAAATTAAATTTTAAAAATAAAAATCTTCTTAATAATAGCCTGATTCATAAAAGTTATAATAAAAACTTTAATAATGAAAAGCTGGAATTTTTGGGAGACAGAGTAATAGGTCTGATTATATCAAAAAAATTACTTTCAATGTATCCTGAAGAAAAAGAAGGTGTTATAGATAAAAAATTTGCAACATTAGTTAACAAAAAAACATGCGCTAAAGTTGCGATAAGTTTAAATCTAAAGAAATATATCAAAACTGGAAATTCTTACAAAACATTAAAATCATCGGATGAAAAAATTTTAAGTGATGCATGTGAAGCATTAATTGGTGCAATATATTTGGATCAAGGAATTGATGTAGTTGAAAGTTTTATTTTAAGAATATGGGATCTTTTTATTAAAAAATCTGCAACTACTCAAATAGATTCCAAAACTAAGCTTCAAGAATATTCACTTAAAAAATATAAAAAATTGCCAAAATATACTATTTCAAAAAAAACTGGACCAAACCACAATCCTGTTTTTAAAGCACTTGTAAGAATAGAGAATACATCCCAATTTGCTGGTTTTGGAAAGTCAAAAAAAATTGCAGAACAGAATGCAGCAAATGAACTTATAAAAAAGTTGAACCTAGATTAATTAATGTATTGGGAAGATGAGGGATTTATAATTGGAAAAAGGAAATTCAGAGAAAACGCTATCATACTAGAAGTTTTTACAAAAAATAATGGAAAAGTAAGCGGAATAGTTTACGGAGGAACCTCGAGAAAGGTAAAAAATTATCTTCAAATCGCAAATAAAATATTTGTTATTTTTAATGCAAAAGCGGAAAACAAAATTGGGTATTTTAAAACTGAACTCATTGAAGCTATTTCTCCCAAATATTTTAGCGATACAAATAAAACAATTTGTTTAAATTCTTTATCATCAATATTAAAAGTTTTGTTACCAGAAAATGAAGTACACGGTAAAATTTATAAATCTCTTGATTATTTTTTTAATCATTTAAAGGAACCTAATTGGGTTTTGTACTACTTGAATTGGGAAATAAATTTAATTCATGATTTAGGTTATGGTTTTAATCTAGATTCAAAAGTCTATTCTTCTAAAGATCAAAATAAATTATTAAACATTAAAGTTGATGATATTACTTACAAAATACCAAGCTTTATTATAGAAAAGAATTTTAATAATATCGATGCTAAAGATATTTATAATGGTCTTAATTTTTCAAGAAGTTTAATGGAAAATAAGTTTTTCTCACCAAATAATTTACGTTTTCCTTACTCGCGTAAACTTCTTGAAGAAAAAATCTTATAAACCTTTTTTTATTTTGTTAGCAATATCTAAAGCAAAATACGTTATAATTGCTGAAGCACCAGCTCTTTTAAAAGACATAAGGCTTTCGAGAATAGTTTCTTTATTTAAAATATTGTTTTTAATAGCTTTTATCAACATGGAATATTCACCGGAAACTTGATAAGCAAATACAGGAATTTTAAAATTCTCTTTAATAGATTTTATTATATCTAAATATGGTAGACCTGGTTTGACCATGACAAAGTCAGCACCTTCCTTAATATCTAAAGCTACCTCTCTAAGAGCTTCTTGTGAATTTTTATAATCCATTTGATATGTTTTTTTATCACCTTTTAATTTTTTTTTAGAGCCAATTGCTTCTCTAAAAGGTCCATAAAAACTTGATGAGTACTTTGCGGCATAAGATAAAATTTGCACATTTTTAAAATTATTTTTATCCAACGCCTTTCTAATTACGCCAACTCTTCCATCCATCATATCTGAAGGCGCTATAATATCACAACCCATTTCAGACTGTAGAAGAGCTTGTTGAGTTAAAATTTCAACAGTTTCATCATTTAATATTTCTTTTTCTTTCAAAATTCCGTCATGACCATGATTTGTATATGGATCTAAAGCTACATCTGCCATCACACCTATTTCCGGGTTCAATTTTTTTATTTTTCTTATTGCTTTACATACAAGATTGTCTTCATTCAAAGCTTCACTACCAATTGAATTTTTTTTATTTTCAGGGGTGTGTGGAAAAAGGGCAACCAAAGGAATTTTAAATCTGCTTGCTTTATTAATTAAAGCTCCAATTCTATCAACTGAATATCTGTGAATACCCGGCATACTTTTAATATTCTGTTGTTTATTTTTCCCCTCAGTTATAAAAATTGGAAGTATCAAATCGTTGGTTGTTATACTGTTTTCGGCTAACAATCTTCGAGTCCATGCGTACTTGCGATTCCTTCTCAATCTTATATTTGGATATTTACCTAATATTTTCATTTTTTAAATATTTTAAATTTGTATAATGCGACAAATATAATATTATTTTGTATATTAAAAGGTGTATTAATAAATCATGTCAAATTCAAGCACGTTTGAAGATTTCTATCAAGTTCCAGATTTAAACTTTGACATTTCTAAATTAAGAAGTGATTTAGAAAAAATTTTAAAAAGCTCAAAGTATCAAACCCTAGGAATTACTAATTTTCATGCAATCCCAATGAATAAAGTTCCTGGAGATGATAAATCAGTCGAAGGACACAATGTTAGAGGAATATATTGGACTAAGCCTGATGAATCTGGAAAAGAAGTTTCGAGAGATAAAGCTATTGACGAGTCGAAATATACTGAACTACTTAATGATTTTAAAAATACATATTTTGAAGAAGTTTACAAAGCTCTCAGATCAAAATTTAAACTTGGGAGAATTAGAATTTTGTTAAAGGAACCAAGGTCCACTTTAAGCTGGCACAAAGATCCAGAACCAAGACTGCATATACCAATAATAACTAATCCTGGATGCAAGATGGTTATAGAAGACGTTGCTAAACATATGCCTGCGGATGGAAAAGTGTGGATTACAAATAATACAAGATATCATAATTTTTTTAACGGCGGGGAACAAAACAGAATTCATATCGTTGCTTGCATGTTAGAAAATAGATTTAATTAATTTGATTTTTTTATTCAAAAAAATTTCATTAGGCTCTGATCACGCAGGATATAATTTAAAAGAGGATATCAAAAAATACCTTTCAAAAAAAAAAATTAGAGTCATAGATCTCGGACCCAAAACAAACAAATCGGTCGATTACCCTGATTACGCTAAAAGGGTAGCGAGACATGTTTCGTCAAAAAAAACCAATTTAGGCATATTAGTTTGTGGGTCAGGGACTGGAATGGCCATGTCAGCCAATAAATTCAAAAAAATTAGGGCTGCTGTTTGCTATAATAGTTCATCTACACGTTTGTCTAGAAGACATAATAATGCTAATATCTTAGCCTTGGGTTCAAGATTGACTAAGAAAAATATTGCTTTAAAGTTAATAAATATTTTTCTGAGCACCAAGTTTGATGGTGGTAGACACCTTCGAAGAGTAAAAAAAGTTTAAACTATTAATAATTATGTCAAAAATTAAAACTGAAGGAAATTTAAGCTATCAAGATTATTTTGATAAAGACTTATCTTTGAGGGATCCTGTTTTATTTAATTCAATAAAATTGGAACTTAAAAGACAACAAGAACATATAGAACTTATTGCATCTGAAAATATAGTATCAAAAGCTGTTTTAGATGCACAAGGATCTATCTTAACAAACAAATATGCAGAAGGTTATCCAGGTAAAAGATACTATGGAGGTTGTGAGTTTGTAGACAAAGCCGAAGATTTAGCTCTTGAAAGAGTAAAAAAATTATTTAATTGTAGATTTGCAAATGTTCAACCTCACTCAGGTGCACAAGCAAATGGAGCTGTATATCTTGCTCTTTTAAATCCTGGAGACACAATACTTGGTATGAGTTTAAATTCAGGTGGACATTTAACACATGG
>MDTB01102167.1_pt1 | contig 15060 bp, 14 predicted proteins | sample 811161 | NCBI WGS metagenome assembly MDTB01 (sample SAMN05326650, study PRJNA326480) | marine metagenome | isolation source: seawater | place: Mediterranean Sea | collected 2009
ACAAAGTACCATCGGCGCTGAAGGACTTAACTTCCGAGTTCGGAATGGGATCGGGTGTGGCCCCTTCGCAATAATCACCAGGCAAAGCTTTATAGTATTTTTATTATTGCATGTAAATAGACAATAATAGCCAAAATACTTAGGTTTACCGATCAGTTAATAACAAAAATTTATTCTTATTAAGGTATGAATTAAGAATTATCTTTTTAAACACTAATAATATTTTTTCTATAGTGCTCTATCGTTTTTTTTAATCCAGAAGAGATATTAGTTTTAGGTCGCCATTTGTAAATTTTAGAAATTTTAGAAATGTTAGGGTATAAAATTTTAGTTTCATCTGATCTCATTTTTATTTTTCCAAAAACAGGTGAACCTTTTTTAACATAATTATTTATTATTTTAATAATTTTTCTCACTGAAATTGGAGATCCACTGCCTACATTGTAAATTCCATATTTGATTTTTTTGTCATTTATAATTTTATTGAATAAAATTACTAAATCATCGACATGTAAAAAATCCCTTAATTGCAATCCATCAGAGCATTCAAACTTTTTATTTTTAATACACGATTTTATAACATGAGGAATCAACCTATCAAATTTTTGATAAGGACCGTAAATTTGATACAATCTTAATATAATAACTTTTTTTTTAATTTTTTTTTGTAAAAATTCTGAACTTAAACTTTTGGCTTTTCCATACAGTGAGATAGGCTTACATCTAATCTTTTCCCTCTGAGGTGAGTTTAATTTTCCATATTCTAAGCTACTACCAGCTTGAATAAAAAGGTTAAGTTTTTTTAAATTGATAACTTTCAATAAATTTTTTAAACCATAAAAATGAATTTTTTTAGTTTGGTCATAATTCTTATGATCAATATTGCCTGATAAATTGATAATTATTTGATAATCTTTATTCAAAACTCTTTTTAAATTTTTTAAATCAACTAAATTAGCTGACAGGTATTCAACATTTTTTATAAAATCTAAATTTTTATTTCTAATGCCTGTAGACAGTGATGTAATTTTGTTTTTTGTTCTAGCTAGTTTCTTCAATAAATTATGTCCTATGAAACCTGTTCCACCTAAAACTAAAATATTGTTTTTCATAAATTTTTATTTTTTTTTATTAATTTTTCTAGTATCTCCTTATCTCTCAAGGTATCCATACACTGCCAAAAGCCACTATGTTTATAAGCGCCAAGTTTTTTCTTTTTACTTATTACCTGCATTGGCGTTCTCTCTAAAATAGTGTTGTCATTCTTAAGGTATTTAAAAATTTCTGGACTAAATACAAAGAAGCCACCATTTATCCAACCAGTATCCAAATGAGACTTTTCTTTAAAATATGTTACTTTGTTTAAATTTAATTTTATAGCACCAAATCTAGCCGGAGGTCTTACCGCAGTCAATGTTGCTATATTTTTATTTTTAAAATGTAATTTTATTAATTTGCTTAAATTTGGGTTTGAAATTCCATCTCCATAAGTCATCAAAAAAGTTTCACCGCCAATTAATGATTTTAACCTTTTTATTCTACCCCCTGTCATAGTTTTTAACCCAGTATAAATAGTTTTTATATTTGAATTAGTTCTATGTTTTTTAAAATATTGATTAATAATATTTTTTTTATATCCTGTAGCAATAATAAATTCTCTGAAACCGAATTTTTCGTAGTGTTTAATTATATATGTAATAATTGGCTTACCACAAATACTAATCATCGGTTTAGGTATTGTTCTAGTGTATTCAGACAATCTTGTTCCAAAACCACCTGCTAATATAACTACTTTCATATTTTTTTTAGAATCTTAAAATTGTATTTTTTGAAATATCTTTTTATTTGGTCTTTTGAAAAATCATTAATATTTTTTTTATTAAAATAAAAAGTCTTGTACCAAGTTGTAGTCAGAAATAATGTCTCTTGAAGTGATAAAATAGATTTCCAACCTATTTTTTTTGCTTTCATACAGTTAAGTTTTAAAAGTTTTGACTCATAAAATTGTTTTTTTTTAAGAATTTTTATTTTTGCTTTTAACGGCCAATATTTTACTAAATTGCTGAGAACTTCTTTCGTTGAATAATTTTTTTTATATGAAGGGCCAAAATTAAAAGCCTCACCATCAATTTTTTTATTTATATTAAGTAAATATCCTAAATAAAGATATGCTCCAATAGCTTCTAAGACATGTTGCCAAGGCCTAGTTGATTTTGGATTACGTATATTTACAGTTTTATTTTTTGACCAGGCTTTTATACAATCTGGTATAAGTCTATTTTCCGACCAATCACCTCCTCCAATAACATTTCCTGCTCTAGCAACAGCTAAAGAAATTTTTTTATTTTTTTGAAGGAATGATCTGTGGTAGCAGTTTATTATTAACTCAGCGGATGCTTTTGAAGCACTGTAAGGGTCAATTCCGCCCAGCCTATCACTTTCTTTATATCCTTTTTTTTGTTCAACATTTAAATAGGATTTATCGCTTGTTATGATAATTGAGCTACATTTTTTATTTAAATTTTTTAAAGCTTGAACAATATTTAATGTTCCAAATGAATTAGTTAAAAAAGTTTCTCTTGGGTCCTCTAATGACTTTCTTACTAATGATTGTCCGGCTAAATGAAAAACAAAGTCCGGTTTATATTTAGAAAATATTTGGTTCAATTTTTTAAAATTTTGTATATCAACAAATTTACTTTTAATTTTTTTTTCTAAATTTAAAGTTTTAAACAAAGACGGCTTAGTAAGTATGTTTTTTGAAATACCTAAAATTCTTGCACCCAATAAATATAAAGTATATGTCAACCAAGCTCCTTTGAAACCTGTGTGACCTGTTATAATTATTTTTTTATTTTTATATATATTTAAAAATGAATTTTTCATTAACATAATTAAAAAAATTTTTAATTTTTAGTTTGTATAAATATCTTTTTTGTTTAGATAAATTAAATCCTTTTCTAATAAAAATATCTGAATTTTTTTCTATCCAACTTTTAAGTTCTTTAATCCATAAATCTATCTTTTTTTGAGAGAAATTATCGTTGTGGACTCTGTAAAAGGCCAATGGCTTGTTTATATACCCAAAGTAATTATTTATACTTAATTTAACAAAAAAATCAAAATCTCCAATAATTTCATAATTTGAGTTAAATTTTCTATTTTTGAACAGTTTTTTTTCCATCAGGACAGTTAAAATACCTAACCAATAATTATCTAACAAGCTTTGTGTAACATATCCCTCTTTAAATAAACTTAAATAACCACTTTTAAATTTTTTATTACCTCTTAATAAATAATAATTAGAAAACACAAATTTTTTTTTACTCTTGATCATATATTCTACCTGTAATTTTAATTTTGAATGATGCCACAAATCATCAACATCTAAAAAAGTAATAAATTTACCTTTGGTTTTTTTTAATGCAATGTTTCTTGCTTTATAAAGTTTTAAATACTTCCTAGATTTGAATAATTTTATTTTTTTATTTTTAAAAGATTTTGCTATAGAAAAACTTTTATCACTAGAAAAATTATCAAAAAAAATTAACTCCCAGTTTTTATATTTTTGATTGATTACGCTTTGAATGCTCTGACGTAAATATTTTTCTCCATTGAAACAATTCATAATAATGCTTACTAGAGGATATATTTTTTTTTTTAGAATTAATTTTCACTTAATAATAAATTCAAGGTAAATTTTTTTAAATTATTTAGTTTGATTAAAAATATTATCTAGAACTTTAATAAATTTTTTCATTTCGTTGATGGGTCCAGTAGTAATCCTGATATAATTTTTAAGTTTTTTTACTCCTGGTCCTCCTTTAAAAAGAATTTTATTCTTTTTTAATTTATTTATAACTTTATTGCGCTTATTTTTAAAATCTACATGAATAAAGTTAGCGTGGGTATCAAAATAATCTAGTCCAATCTTTTCAAATTTTTTGATTAAAAATTTTTTTCCAATATCTGTTTGGGCCGCATATTGCTTGTCAATTTTTTTTTTTATAAATTCTTTAATTATTAAAACAGCTAGGGAATTTATTTCATACATTGGTTTTAAACTAAATAATTGTTTTGCTAAAAATTTATTGGTCACAACATACCCTGCCCTTAAACCAGCTAATCCAAAAGATTTTGAAAAAGTTCTTACAATTATTAAGTTATTAAATTTTTTAATAAGTGGAGTAGTTGTATAATTTGAAAATCCGAAATATGCTTCGTCTATCAAAACAGCAGTTTTGTTTTTTTTAGCTGCATATAAAATTTTGCGCATTGTTTCATCTTTTATTATTGTTCCAGTTGGTGAATTAGGATTTGCTAAAATCAATAATGAAACTTTTTGTTTTAAATTTTTAAAAATTTTATCTAAATCTAATATTAAATTTTCATCATAATTTACTTTTAATTGTTTAGCTTTAAAAATTTTTGAATAGATATCAACCATTGCAAATGTTGGTGATAGGGTAATAATTTTATCATTTGGTTTAACAAACAATTCAAAGCAAAGTCTTATTCCTCCGTCAGAGCCAGGAGTAATGACGAAACATTCTTTATTAATTTTATTTTCTTTAGATAAAAGATTGTATAATTGTTCTAGTTCTGGATAGGATGTTAAGTCTTCGTGGGAAATTTTTTTTATTAAGCTATCAAAAAAATTTTTTGTTAAATGTGAAACACGTTCATTCTTATCAAGTCGAAGGAATTTATGTCTAGTTATTTTTGGACCTCTTTCTCTAAAAATATTTTTTGTAATATTGATCTTATTATTTTTAAGTTTTATCATTTTTTTAAATTTCTGTAGTAGTTTTCAAAGGTTTTTTTTCCTTGTCCAAATTTTATAAATGTTCCTCTCTTTTTTAAAGAATAAATAAAAGTATTTTCAGTAATTTTTTCAACTTTTAAATTAGGCCAAAGATACTCAGAATAAGAGTCAAAAACTGGATCAAAACAAATATGTAATATCTTTAATCCTTTTTCCAATGCAACAATTACTCCAGTAGTTGAACCAATAAAGATTGATATGGATTCATTTTTTGTATTTTCTGAGAATTTTTCATTATTATCATTAATAATTTTATTTATATTGTCTCTTATTTTTTCTTGCGAACTCATATTAACACATACTGGATGTGTTTTTACCTTCAAGGGATATAAACTTCTATCTTGTGACTTTTTTATAAATTGCTCTAAATCTTTAAGAATTTTTTGTGAATTAAATATTTTCCATGGTAAAAAAACAATATTATTGAAATTTTCATTTGAATTTTCATCATATCTTAAAGAAGGAAATTCAATTAATTTAGATTTTGGCCAATTTAAAAATTTTTCTAAATGTTGTATCTGACTAGAACCGTTTACTACTAGAAAATCCGGGGATCCATTTCTATGATACATATTTAGTGGCATAGCATGTGGTGCTGAATGATCATAACCAACAGTAGTTATGTCATTATTTATTTTTTTAATGTTTTCAAATATTTTTTGTTGGTAAGGTATACCTTCAAATGGTGCTAAAACAGTTCTTATTTTTTCAAAATTAATTTTTTTTATAATTGAATCTGCTATCTCTTTCGCAAAAATTGATTGATCTGAAAAAAAATGTAAATTTTTTTTAAATTTTGAATGATTTAAAATCAAAAGCTTTATAAAATTTAGAAAATTAATAATACCTTTTTTAAAATTTTTTTTTTTTTTAAAAAGGAGAATATTCTTATCAATATTATCAGGTAATTTAGTACCTCCAAATAAAATTAAAAAAATGTATTCTTTATAATCTCTAGAATTGATTTTTAGGTATCTATCATTATAAAATCCTTCTGCAGAAAAATCACTTTCAGATGCTGTTGATATTATTAAACTGCTTTGTCCATCAATTTTAAAATTTTTTGAATATTCGATATCACTATATTTTACTGCTGAATATAAATCTTTAATATACAAAATTAAGTACCTAAACTTATTTGAAGTTTTAAGGCAATTTAACTTTAAATTTTCAAAACCTAAATTATCACCCCAAGTACCAATAAAAGAAAAAGAGCTACTAGCTGTATCAATCTTTTCTTGCTCAAAATGATAAAAATTTTTTTTAATATGATTAATTACTTTTTCTTGAATATCTTTTATTTTCATTCAAATAAGATTAATTTACCAGTTTTCGGCGTGTTTCTTACCTATCAGGTCGCCTTTAACATCACAAATGTTACATGGTGAGAAATTTCTATCTGACTTATTTAATTTTTTTCTAATTTTAATTGCTTTTTTTGATGTCCAGATTTCAAGAAAAGAATTATTATTCATATTTCCAAGAATAATTTTTTTTCCCCAATCATGAGGACACATTAAAACATCGCCATTATAATCCATAAAAAATGTATAACTTGGATAATAACATTTTAAATTTAAAGTCTTCTCTAGTGGTTGAATATTGTATTCTGCATTTTTCATCATACCTGCTCTATTGCTAATAGTTAGTCCGAAATCTTTTTCTTCCGAATAATATCTATGCCTAATAACAAATTGATCTTTTCTTAGATTTTCTTTAACACACATATGTTCAAATTTTTTTGCATCATCTTCACCATCATAAACACTTATCAAAATAGTACTTAATCCCGACTCAAAAAGTTTTTTAAGTCTTTTGGCATTTAAAACATCACCGTTGGTTACTATTTCACACCTTGAGTTTGGAAGTTTATTCCTTACTTCTTTGATTAAATTATAAATATTTTTATCAAGTAACGGCTCTACAAAGCCTGAATATCTAACAACACCACTGTAATCAAATTCTTTAAGTTGATCAATTAATTTTGAATGCAAACTTGGTTTTATAAATTCATTTACTTCCTTAAAATCTGGATCACTACGTGGACAGAAAGAACATTTTCTATTACATACTCCAGACTCACTAATTTCTACCTCAGACGGAAGTGGCATTTCAGTTCCTTTAATGAATTGAAAATTTTTTTTTGTAAGCTCTTTTTTTCTTTTGATACTTGGATCTAAGTATTTAATTTCTTTCATTTTTTTCTTAAAACTTTTTCAACTTTTTTTATATCAGTTTTTATATCGACTGCTATACTAGATTTTGAGACTGAAACCATTTTAATCGGAATATTTAATTCAAAAAATCTAAGAATTTCAATATCTTCAATTTTTTCAAGATAACTTTTTTTTCCAAATTTATAAAATTTATCCAATTGATTTTTACTGAAAGCATAAATACATACTTGCTTAAAGTATTTAATTTTTTTATTTTTTTCTTTTTTTCCAGGCACTGGTAGTCTTGAAATATATACTAATTCACTTTTACTATTTAAAACTACTTTAGGTAAATTAATATTACTTTCACTTTCATTTCTACCAATTGTCGTATATCCACAAATTACGTGATCTGGAAATTTCTTTTTTTCCTTAACTATTTTTTTTATGTCTGCGCTCTTAATTAAAGGTTCATCACCCTGAACGTTAATAAATATGTTTGAATTTATTTTTTTACTAGCTTCTGCAACTCTGTCTGTACCAGTAAGACATTTTTTTGATGTCATTATTGCATTAAAATTATTTTTTTCTACAATATCTTTTATTTTAGAATTTTCTGTTGCAACAAATAAATTTTCTCTTTTTACTAAATGATTACAAATATCTAACACTCTTAAAATCATTTCTTTTCCTAAAATTTTTGATAAGGGCTTGCCTGGGAATCTTGAAGATTTATATCTCGCTGGAATTATTATAACAAATTTCATTATGATATTGATTTTAATTCTATATTATACATGTAATTAAAAGAATATTTATAAATAATTATTGTGGTGGGCGTGATAAGAATTGAACTTATGACCTCTTCGATGTCAACGAAGCGTTCTACCACTGAACTACACGCCCTAATAAGAAATTAAAACTTTTTTAAAGATCGATATTTACTTGGTGTTAAGGTTCTTAATTTATTATTTAGTAACTTTTTTTTGAGTGATCTAATTATTTCGTCTGTTTCGTCCATATCTGAACTTGTTTTATTAAATCCATCAAAACCTGCTAAAAATATTTTTTTATCTTTTAGTCCACTTGAAATAAGCATACTTAAACAGTAGCCAATAGCTAATGGTGTTGGCAAAGTACAATATCTTTTCATTATTTTAATTTTACTATTGTACTTAATAGAAAGACCGTAATCTAATATTCGATTTTTTTTGATTTTTATTAATTTTTTAAGATTATTAGTCATCATAGAGTAAGGCATGGCTATCTTTGTTTTTTTTAAATTATGAAATTTTAAGTCAGATATTATTCTCATTGGATGACATGCAACTCGTAAATTGATTATATTTTCATCAAATAAATTTGTTGTATTCAAACAAATTACAAATGGTCTAAATTTTTTTATAAATTTGATAACTTTTTTTCTATAAGTCATCAAGTTTTTACCTGGACCTAGAATTAAAAAATTTTCATCTTTAAATATTTTTTTTGGTTCATCCCTGCCGAAAGGTTTATTTGAAATAAAAAATGATGAATTTATTAATTTATAAGGATTATATTTTCTGGTATCAATTTTTTTTAATTGATAAATAATTTGTAAATATTCAACTTTTTTATATCGATCATCTGATAAAATTTTTTGGATATAAGTGGGATGAATTTTGTGTTTTGCAGCTAGCGAGTAATATTTATTTGAACCCCATTTATAGATTTTTTTTAATTCTTTAAAATATTTTATTATTTTTATTGGTATTTTTCTCTCATGATCTGTTTTTTGATTATCGTTTTTCAAAATTTCTTCAGTTTTCAAATTGCCAGGTCCTCTACCCATACCTGTAATTGTTGAATCTACCCAAGTAGCCCCGTTATTAGATGCACTTAAAGAATTTTTTAAGGCACAACCAAGGTTATCATGTGCGTGTATACCTATCTGCTTAATGCAATTTTTTTTTATAATTTTTGTGATGGTTTTTGTTTGTTTGGGTGTTAAACACCCAAGACTATCGGCAAAGTAAAGTACATCTGCTTTAGTTTTATTTATAAAATTACAAGCTTTAATTATTTTTTTATTACTAATTTCAGAAATTTGCATTAAATTTACAAACACTTTTAGATTATTTTCATTTAGCCACTTTACGGCCTCCTTAATTAAAAAAATTTCTTCATAGTGACAAGCTAAACGAACAAATCTCAATTTTTCATTTTTTTTTGTAAAGATTTTTTTACAATTTTGTAATGGGGTTAATTTATTTTTTAAAAGATCACCTGTATTTATCATCACTCCAATATTTATATTTCTTGGTATTTTTAGTTTTTGAATAAGTGAGTCATCTGTATAAGCAGTAAGTCCCTTGATTTTATTTTTTTCATAAAATCTGAAACCCAATTCAATAAATTTGATTCTAGTTTTTGAGATTGAGTCAAGATATCTTTGAATATCATTAAACTTAAAGTCCCAATTATTATAATATCCGCCATCCCTTAAGGTGCAATCTAGTATATTAAAATTATTTTCCATATTATTTTTCAATTAGTGGGAGGAATTTTTTTTCAAAATTTTCCTCATAAATATAATTTTCAAAATCAGCATAAGTAGAATTTTTAATTTTATTTAGAACAATTTCAATTTTATTTTCATCATTTATATAATAAACAGCTTTATTATTTTCAATCGTCTCTGAACATTTCATCTGTTTATAACGATTTTTTAAATCAAAGAGAATTACTGGAACTCTAGAATTTAGCGCATCTTCAATCGTACCAGAAGACAAAGTTATTAATGCTAAAGCATCTTTTAATAAATTTTCTATTCTGTCATTAGAAAATTTTAAATATTTAAAATGTTGCATTAAATCATTTTTACAATGTTTCATTTCAGGATGTACCTTAACTAATATCTTTTCTTTGGAGTTTTCTGCAATTGAATTTAATTTTTTCATTATTTCCCAGTATTCATAAAACATATCAACACCTAGGTATTGTAAATTTTTAAACCCTTTTAAAGTAGTAGCATAAAGTAAATATATTTTTTTATTTTTATAATTTTTATTATTTTGAGCAAATACAAGATTTCCTGTTATAATACTTTTTCCATTTATTTTGTGAGTCTTTAAAGAATTTTGAATAATCTTAGATTGGATGGCAAAGTATTTACTTTCACCATTGAAAACGCCCTCAGCTATAATTTTTTTATAAATTACATCATCATTATTAAATGACTCTGATATTACACCATGCGGAATACATAATGTGGGGCCTTTCATATCAGAGTCTAGTATTGAACCGTCTAATCCTCTTGATATATTTGAAATTGTTAAATTAAAGTCGTTATTATTAATAAATTTTTTGAGCGCAGTAATTTTTTGATTTAAGTCATTAAAATGATAATTTAGTTTCCTATAAAAACTATTTAATATCAATGAAAGATCATATTTTTTTTTATATACAAAATTAATTTTATCAATAAAGTCTAATTTCTTAATGTTTATTTTTTTATTTTTATAAAAATCAATTACTTTTACTTTATTAAAAAAATAAAAAACTTTATTTATAAATGATATTTTTTCAAAATTTGGTATAAATATTTGATAATTTTTTTTTTTAAAAAAATTTATCACTCTTTTAAAATTATAGCCAACATTGCTAATACAAATTTTCTTATTTTTCTCCGTAGCACCTTTAGAAAAATATTCATGTATGTTAACATTTTTTTCTTTTTTAATTTTATCAAGAACAAAAAATGCTTTATCTGGATAAAGAATTTCAATTATTTCAGAACAAATTTTTGAATGTTGAAGTGAATGAGTTTCTTCTTTAAAACCAGAGACTACAATTTTTCTAACTTGAAATTTATTTATTAATACCTCAATTATTTCAATTATTAAAATTACACTGTGTAGTCTAAATCTAAGAAAACCAATTATTTCGGATTTAAGACTGTAATGAATTTTTTTTAAAAAGTTTATATTTTTTGTAAAATTTAAAGTTTCATTTACTGCTCTTATATGAAATTCATTATTTAAAAATTTATTAAAGTCAAAAATTCTTAAATTTTTCTTTTTACATAAAATATAAGTTTCAATATTTAAAGGTACAAATAAATTTTTATCTGGATCAAATCTTTTATGCATCAATTTGAAGTCATTTGTATCTTCAATTATGCAAACGTTATCTATTACGTTTTTTTCTGTCATTCAGATTTATTGATTATAGAGATATAAATTATTTTAAATTTTTAAAAATACTTTTTATAAATAAATTTTGCCAGTTCAAAATCGATCTTATCATTCACATCGATCGATTCAAATTTATTCAGAATAGTAAATTTAGGATTTTTTCCAACTATGTTTTTATATTTTATCATTTTATCTTTTGAAATAATATTTATTCCAAATGTAAGTGCGTGATAATTCCCAGGTAAATCTTGTGAATTAGGTGCATTTAATAAATCATAATTTAAAGGTGTATGATTTTTCCAAATAAATGTTTTTAATTCACTTACAGTATTAAAACTGTCATATTTTTTTCTTAGTCTTAAAAATTTTTTAAAGAAATTGCTATAAGTTTTGTCTGTTATAACTGGAGATGTGCAAGGACAATAAACAATATAGTCACCCGGTATTGACTCTGCTAAATTTTTAAAAAATTTTCCGCCTGAGCATTTTGAGCTTGCAAAATATTTATCTCTTAAATGAAACTTTACACCTTTTTTTTTGGCAATCACCTTTGCTTTTAAAGAGTCAGAACTGACTACAATATTATCTATATATTTAACCTTTTTTAGCTGATCTATTTTTATTTCAAGTAATGATTTTTTGTTTACAAAATTTATAAAATTTTTGTTTTTAAGTCTCACTGAATTTTTTCTAACTGGAATAATTGCTGTGATGTTATAATTCATTGAATTTTAGAACTATTTAAATCTATTTTTTAAGACTTTAATTCTTTCTAAATTATCATTTTTAAGCTTAATTTTTCTTTTTTTTTTGAACTAATTCTTTAAACTTTAACCACTCAAGTTCAAAAAGAAATATTAAATCAATAGTTTTTTCGAAATTTTCAAGAACTTTACTATTAATTTTTAATTCGATATTTCTTGTTTCTACCCTGTCTATTAAATTTTGTTTATACAATTTAATAATAAAATCTTTCGAATATGCTGTTAAAGAACCCCCCATTTTAACAATTAATTTTTTTTTTTTAATTTTTTTTAAAATTGAATTAACTAGATTATAAATTCTTTTTGAATTAACCTCTTTTTTTTCTAGGTTAAGCGAACCAGCTAAATCTGACCTGCCTATTACTACTCCTGTTAATCTTTTAATATTTGGTTGTTTTAAAATATCATTTATATTTTTGAAAGCTTGTATACTTTCTAAATTTACATAAAGTTTTTGCTTATTTTTTTTTGATACCGACTGTAAAAATTTTCGTAAAGCATACGAGGACTCTACCATTGGAGCAACTATACCTTTTACTTTCAACCACTCACAAAAATAAATATCATTTTTTGCTTCACAACCGCCAATTTTAACATTCAGATCTAATTTTGCTTTAAGCGTAATTTGTTTCATTAGTATAAGATCATCTTGACTTACACCTTCATCTTCTAATGATTGCTTAACAGCTACAGCGTTGTATTTTTTTAAATTTTTTAATGTATTAATAATTTTTTGCATAAAATTTATTCAGAAAAAAAATTTTTTTTTCTTTTAGAGGACCTCACAGAAACTTTTGATTTCCAAAATTCATTTTGATTATTTCCCTTTTTTCGATTTTTTAAATTTTTGCCAGTTGAATTCGATGGAAAATCATAAACTACATAAATAAATTTTCTATCTTTCTTGCCTTTGTATTTTGAAACAGCATGATAAGACCAGGGCACATTGAGTGTAAATAAACAAAAATTATTTTTAACCTTATAAGATTTAAATAATTTCAAATTTTTTTTTGAAGGAAAAATATCATAATAATTATTTCTTACTTTATTTTTAAGTTGCATAATTTTAATTTCTCCGCCTTTAGTGTCATCAGAACTTAAGTAAAACAGAACATGTAGCAAATGATCTCGTCTATCTATATGAGCACTTTTTATATAACCTCTTCTCATTACAGAGTAGGTTGAATGATGTGATAGTTTGGAATCTTGATATTTTTTTTCTACATATCGATTTATAGATTGTTTAAATTTTGAGACAATTTGAGGTTTTAATTTTTTAAATACGGAGTTTAATTTTTTAAAATTTATATTTCTATTTAATTTTTTATATCGAATAGAACTTGGTAATAATGTTTTTTTTGTTTGAGAAGCACTTTGAAAGTATACATCTTTTTCTTTAATTTCACTAAAACTGGGTAAAATTTTTGTAATTTTATCTAATTCTTTTTTAGGAATTAAATCATTAACAACGAAATAAGGAAATGGTTCTACATTTAGCTTACTTTGATTAATTTTTTTTTTTGCGAAATTAAGCATTTATTAAAATTATTCTTTAATAATTTTTTTTTCAAACATTCTAATTACAAATTTTTTTATTGAGGCTTAAGAATTTTATACTGATAAGCCTTTAAAAATATTTCAATTATAACAGAAAATACCAAAGTTGAGATTACACTATACGCAAAAAAAGGTAAGGCAAGAGTATAGCAATTCATAACTCCAATTATTGAATATTCATACATTCCTGATAACCAAACACCAAAATTAGTTACTAAATAAAAAATAAATGCCCCTAATAGTGCTCCAGATAATCTGGTAACTAAATTTCTTGATAGATAATTTGCCATTATGCCGATCATGAAAACACTACCCCAGGTAAAAAATGTTCCCGAATGATATCCAATAATAAAATCTGTAATTGCAAAACTGATTAATAATATAGGGAGATATCTCAAGCCAAGTATAGCTGGAACGTAAAAACTCAACGCTAATAAACTTGTGAAGTTTGGAGGATGAGGAATAAATCTGCTTAATGATAAAGATAAAAATATTCCTAAACACACAAACATTTTATTTTTCATATAAATAAATTATCAATATTTAACCCTAAAGGATAGGTTAAATTCTCTACCCTCTTGATTGTACCCGTATGGTTTTTGATAATATTCATTTGTTAAATTTGTACCAATTAAAAACCACTCCATTCCTAATAGTTCTTTAGATAGAGATAAATTTAATATGTCGGTACTGTCAGTTTTTTTTCTGACAGATCCAACCCAATCTTCAGCTCCACTTTCGTGTCTATAGTTTACATTTATCCCATATGAACCAACTAAAGTAGAATTTAATTTAGTACTATAATTTACAGCGTATTGTTCTTCTGGTCTTCTAAGTTGAGGTCTGCCACTTGTTTCAGAGCTTTTAGATAGTGTGCTAGATAAAGCAATTCTTTGATTATCATCTTTGAAAGTTAAACTACTTTCTAAACCTTCCTGTTTTATATCGATTAATTCATTAAAACCTCCAGAGGAGTTACTGCGATTTAAAACATCTGAAACAGAACCTTTATAAGCTGTTGATCCAAAAGAAATTGTATCTGAAAAATTATATCTAGCAGAAATTTCACGCGTTAAACTAGTTTCAGGTTTTGTAGTTTTCATGCTTTTAAAAGATCCGTTGTAAAAACTAGAATTACTATTATCACCATGTAAAACGTATAAATCTGGGTGTCTTAAACCTGTTGACTCAGAAAAGCCTAAGGTAAATTTGTTAATAAGCTTTGTTGCGTTTAGTCTATAAGTAATATTCTCCCCACTATATTTATGAGAGTCTCCTCTTGAATGAAAAGATAAAGTTGTTGTATCATTAAGCTTATAACCTAAGTTTGAAAAGATACCTAAATTGTCTGAATGTCCTCTAGCTGAACTACCATAAGTACCATGAATCTGAAAATTTCCTTTACTATAGTTATAGTCACTTCCTAGTCCATATGAAATCTTGTCTGACAAGTTGGCTTTTCTTTCAGCTTTTAAAGTGTAAGATTGGGCATAATATTTATTTTTTTCAGCTTCATCGTAAACACGATCATACACGTGAATGTGTGAGGTAATTGAATCTAGTTTTTTATCTGTTTTATTTTC
>MDTB01007729.1_pt1 | contig 15059 bp, 16 predicted proteins | sample 811161 | NCBI WGS metagenome assembly MDTB01 (sample SAMN05326650, study PRJNA326480) | marine metagenome | isolation source: seawater | place: Mediterranean Sea | collected 2009
AATGAATTTGTAGAGGATTTATTACCCTCTGAATTAAGGACATCAGAATTAAGGACACTTGCAACAATTGCAATTAAGAAAAAGATTTTGCAATCAGATCTCATACTTTTAAGAGGTTCAGGAGCATATGATCATATAAAAGAATTAATAAATAAAAAATTTATTGTTAAACGTAAGCAAAAAGATGGGCGATCTTATTGGCTATCACTATCTGAAAAGTTTTTTCAGACATTTGCTGTCAGCAATGAATATTTATCGCAAATAGGCAGCAATAAAAAGTAAATGTTAGAATGATATAAATTACTTGTAAATAATGTTATCTGAAATTTTTGGAGTTTTAGGTCAAACTTTATCAATTTATTCATTCATATTAATAATAAGGATATTGTTAACATGGTTCCCTGGGATAGATTGGAGCAATGGAATATTATCAGCTTTGACGTCCATTACAGATCCATATTTAAACATTTTTAGAGGTATTATTCCACCTATTGGTGGTTTTGATATTTCCTCTTTATTGGCATTTTTACTTCTAAATGTTATCCAAAACCTTATCACAAATCTCCAATATGCAAGCTTAGGGTACGGTTAAAAATCAACGGTCATCTCCAGATCCAGATATCTTGCCTTTAGATGCTCTTAACTTTAATTTTTCTAAATTTTGTAAGGCAACTTCTTCAAAACTAAAGTTGAACTCGTTACAAAGATTAGATAAATACCATAAAACATCACCTAATTCCTTTTTTATACCTTTTTTAGATTCGTCATCAAATATCCCGTTTTTATCTCTTATTACTTTTTTGACTTTTTCTGCAACTTCACCAGCTTCACCTACTAATCCAAGAGTTGGATATATATTGTTTGATCCTAAATTTGGATATTGGGCTGTTAAACGAGCTTTTTTCTGATAAGTTTGAAAATCCATAGACTAAATAACTAACTTTATGTGTGTTAAATTTACTTATATCTAGCAATATTATTTATATATGTCGAATATTGATTTAAAAAGAAGAACAAAAATTGTTGCAACAATAGGTCCTTCAACTCAATCTGAAGAAGTTATTGTGGAACTTATAAAGGCTGGAGTTACAACATTCCGATTGAATTTTTCCCATGGTGATCATAAAGACCATGAAGAGAGGATTAAAACTATAAGAAAAGTTTCTAAAAAGCTAGATTTAGACGTGGGAATTCTTCAGGATCTTCAGGGCCCTAAAATAAGACTAGGGAGATTTAAAGATGGTCCAGTTAAAGTGATAAAAGGTGATAATTTCACTTTGACATCTAATGAAGTTGAATGCACAAAAAGTATTGCTAACGTTACGTATAACAAACTTGCTCAAGAAGTTACTGCAGGGAAAAGAATATTAATAGATGATGGAAAAATTGAAATGATAGTTGAGAAGGTTAACGTACCGAATAATTTATTGGAATGTAAAGTTACTGTTGGTGGCGTACTATCTAACAACAAAGGAGTAAATTTTCCAGATGTACAACTATCTGTTAAAGCATTAACTGATAAGGATAAAGAAGATCTAGAATTTGGATTGACTGCTGGAGTTGATTGGATAGCTTTAAGTTTTGTTAGAAATCCATCAGATATTAATGAAATTAAAAATTTAATAAATAAAAATGGACATTCAATACCTGTAGTAGCAAAAATAGAAAAATTTGAAGCGATAGATCAAATAGATTCCATATTACCCTTATGTGACGGAGTAATGGTAGCTCGTGGTGATTTAGGAGTTGAGATGCCAGCTGAGGAGGTTCCTCTTTTACAAAAAGATTTAATTAGAAAAGCAAATACATTAGGAATTCCCATAATTACAGCAACACAAATGCTTGACTCCATGGCTTCGAATCCTAGACCAACTCGAGCAGAAGTAAGTGATGTAGCAAACGCTATTCTTGATGGGACTGATGCAGTTATGCTTTCTAATGAAACTGCTGTAGGAGACTATCCTGTAGAAGCGGTGGAAACAATGGCGACAATTGCTAGAAGAATTGAACGAGATTATCCACTAAAATCGATCGAAAGTCATCTTCCTAGTACTATCCCTAATGCAATAAGTGCCGCAGTAAGCAATATTGCAAGACAACTTGACGCTGGAGCGATAATCCCATTAACTAAATCGGGTTCCACAGCTCGTAATGTTAGTAAATTCAGGCCACCAACACCAATTCTTGCAACTACTACTGAAAAAAGTGTCGCAAGAAGATTACAACTTGTATGGGGAGTAACTCCATTATTAGTTAAAAATGATGATAGAACCGCAAAAACATTTAGTATCGCAATGCAAATAGCTCAAGAAATGGGAATCCTTAAGCAGGGAGACTTGGTAGTTCAAACTGCAGGAACGCTTACAGGAATAAGTGGTTCCACTGATTTAATAAAAGTTGGCTTAGTAAGAAAAGTCGTAACACGAGGGATTTCAATAGGCGAGGCGGGAGTTACAGGTAAAGCAAGAAATATTAAAACTTATATAGATTTATCATTAATATCTCCAGGTGAAATTCTATTTGTGCCTAAGAAACTTTTGGTGGATTTACCTTTCTCTAAAGATATAACTGGGATCGTAACTGATGAAACTATTGACGAATGCTACAAGATATTTAAAAAAAATAACAGTAAAATTTCTACAATTTGTAATTTAAGTACTATTGAGAATCATGTGAAAGATGGCGATTTAATTTCACTACAACTAAACGAAGGTGTAATTTATATGGGACAGATAGATGAAGATGATACCGTGCTGGATAAATACAAATATGTCTAGGAATATATCTCTTAAGGAAGCCTTCAAAATGGCTGGTAAGACTTTAGTTACAAACAAATTAAGAAGTTCCCTTACTATGCTTGGAATAATAATAGGAAATGCATCAGTAATAACACTTGTAGGATTAGGAAGAGGAGCTCAAACTCTAGCTAAAAATCAATTGAGTAATTTAGGAGCAAATGTATTATTTATTGTTCCAGGGAACAATGATACTCGAAGGAGAGGTATATCTTTTCCAAAAACCCTTGTTTTGGAGGATTCAATTGCAATAAATAATCAAGTTCCGAGTGTTAAACAAGTTGCACCGCAAATCTCGGCTAATGAAATTGTTCAGTCAAATTCAAAAAGTTTAAATATTTCTATCGCTGGAATTACGCCAGAGTTTCTAAAAGTTAGAAGCTTTGAAGTCGATGAAGGAAGATTCATCTCTGAAAGTGATGTAAATTCAGCTAGAAGTTTTGTTGTGATTGGTCCTGATTTAAAAGAAGAATTTTTTAAGAGTAATAATGTGATTGGTGAAAAAATAAGAATAAAAGACCATAATTATGAAATTATTGGGATATTAAAGCCTAAAGGTGCCGTTTTTGGTAGTAATCAAGATAAAAATGCATATATACCACTTACAACGATGGTTAACAGAATAAGTGGAAAAGATCCTACTTATGGGGTTAGTTTGAGTTTTATAAGTGTCGAAGCAATTAATAAAAACAAAACTAGCGCTGCGAAGTTTCAAATTACAAATTTATTGCGTCAAAGACATAACATAATAAGAGATGATGATTTCGCTGTGAGATCTCAGGAAGATGCTCTCAACATAGTAACTAATATTACTAGTGGGCTTACATTCCTTTTAGCAGGAATAGGAGCAGTATCTCTTGTTGTTGGAGGCATTGGAATAATGAATATAATGCTAGTTTCCGTTAGCGAAAGGACAGAGGAAATTGGACTAAGGAAGGCAATAGGAGCAAAACAATCAGATATTCTTATTCAATTTTTATTTGAGGCACTAATATTATCTACTATTGGAGGGTTGATTGGAACGACAACCGGATTGACTGGTGTATTTATTTTAGGAGTAATAACTCCTCTACCAGCTTCTGTTGGATTAACAACAACTCTAACAACAATGATTATTTCAGGTTCAATAGGATTAATCTTTGGAGTATTACCAGCTAAAAGAGCCTCACAATTAGATCCAATTGTGGCTCTAAGGAGTTTGTAATTCTCTATTGGATTATGCTCAATTTTTATAAAATAATTGAGATAATTATAAGTCTTCAAATAATAATAATTTCTACATTTGTTCCTATTTTTATCACGTTTCCTTTTACAAATAAACTTATTAGTACATTTGAGATACCAATAACATGGCAAGTTCCATCAATCATAATTATTACCTTAATTTTTAACGGAAAAATAGTGACAAAAGCATTTAGTATCTATTTAATATTAGGTTTATTTTTTATTCCAGTGTTTTACAAGGGAGGTTCATTAGGATATTTATTAACTCCAAATTTTGGTTACCTACTAGGAATATTTCCATTAATAAAAATAATTGATAATTTAAGTAATAAAAATAAAAAAATCAAATATATTGATTTTCTTAAATATGGAATATTAGGTATAAGCAGTATGCACCTTATTGGTATAGTTTATACTTTTATTCAATTATTTTATTTTAAAAAATTAGATATATTAATATATAGTATTGCAAAATATTCTTTAGGTAAATTTGGATATCATTTATTAATGCTTACACCAATTACTTTATTGATTAAACTTATTAATAATAAATACCAAAATAATGTCAAGTCCTAAGTATAGTAGATTTTATTTTATTTTTATATCAATAATAATTACACTTATAGATCAATTTAGTAAACTTATAATTAATGAAAATCAAATAACTTTAATTAATAAAGATCTATTCTTATTTACTATAGACTATGTAAAAAATTTTGGTGCAGCATTTAACTTATTTAGTGGAAATAGAATCTTCTTATCTTTAGTAAGCATTATAATAACAATAGTATTAATATATATTATTTTAAATAAAAATAATTTAAGTAGTACAGATTTAATTAGTTATAGTTTTATTTTAGGAGGTACAATAGGGAATGGAGTTGATAGAATAAGTAAAGGTTTCGTTTTGGATTTTATAAATTTAAACTTTATAAATTTCCCAGTATTCAATGTTGCAGATATATCTATAAATATTGGTTTTCTATTAATTGTCTACGGTTTTATTAAATATAAAAGATAACAATGTATCCATTTCTCATTAAGAACTATAGATATTTTTTAATTATATTAATACTATATTTATCAATATCTTTACTTAGAAATGTATTTAGTTCTTATACTTTTATAGTTTTTCTGATAGTATTAATTATTCTTTATAATAAGAACAAAAGACTCTTTAAAAAAATTGTTTATAAAATTATTTTTAAGAATAGAAAAAGCTTTTCTTTTAAAAATAAGTATGGAGCAGCAAAAAATAGTCTTAAAAGTATAGATGAAATTTATAAAACGATACAAAATCAAGTAGATGCAGAATTATTAAAATATGAAAAAAATAAATTAGAAGAACAGTTAAAATATGGAGACTACAACGTTACATTATTTGGTGCAGGATCATCTGGGAAAACATCTATAGCAAGATCTTTATTAAAAAACATTATTGGTAAGACATCTCCAACAATAGGAACTACAAAAGATATAACTAGTTATAAAATCAGTATTCCAATTTTAAAAAGAAATATTAATATAATAGATACCCCAGGTTTATTTGAAGCATCAAGAGAGGGTGAAAAGAGAGAAAAAGCTACATTAATAGAAGCATCAAGATCAGATCTTATACTTTTTGTAGTAGATCAGGACATTAATAAGTATGAGCTTTTTTTAATTAGAGAATTATCGGAATTAAGAAAAAAAATAATCATTGTTTTAAATAAATGCGACTTAAGATCGGAAAAAGAAAATAACCTTATAAAAAAAAATATCATATCTATTACTTCTAAAAATCAAATCCAAATTGAAGTAGTAAAAACAATTGCTTCTATCAAGTCATTAAAAAATAATTTAAAAAATTCAACAAAAATTATTCCAGATGTGGATTATTTATTTAAAATGATAATAGAAATACTTGAACAAAATGGAGAAGAATTACTAGCCGATAATATTCTTTTTAGATGTAATAAATTAGGAAATATTAGTAAAAACGTAATATTTAAACAACGAAATTCTAGTGCTAATAAAGTAATAAATAAATATACATGGATAACCGGAGGAGTAATACTGGTTAATCCTTTACCCGTAGTTGATTTTATTACAACAACATCTGTTAATGTTCAAATGATCCTAGAAATTTCCAAAATATATGATGTGAAGATAAATAAAAACGAAGCAATTGATTTATCAAAATTATTATTAACTACTCTTGCAAAACTTGGGATCCTCAAGGGTGGGCTAAATGTTATTACTACAGCGTTATCAACAAATTTTTCAACAATTGTTTTATCAAAATCATTACAGTCAATCACATCTTGTTGGTTAATAAGATTAGTGGGTTTATCAATAATAGAATATTTTAAAAATGGTCAAAATTGGGGTGACGGGGGTATACAAGAAGTAATTGAAGATATTTACAATTTAAATAAGAGGGAAGAATTTTTAAATAAATTTATTAGAGAAGCAATTAGTAAAATAAATCTTAAAGACGATAAAACAACTCAACGAAAACTTCCGCCATATTTTCTGAAAGACTAATAATTTGATCATTTAAAGAAGATCTAAAGTCAAAAATAGTTATCAAAAGTAAATATAATATACAAATTAATATTGAGAAAAACCCAGTAAAAATAGCAACTATTTTTGATCTGCTTATATTCATAAATACTAATTTAGTAATTTTAAAAGTTTATTAATATAAATTTGACTAGTATTATAATTTCCTAAAACAGCTCTTAAGAAATACTTATTCTTAAATAAAGGTCTTGAAAGCATAAAGTTGTTTTCCATAAGAATTTTTCTTTTATTTAAAGTCCATTTATCCGATTCATGTTTATTCATCCCCTTCGGTATGAAGGAAATTATATGTAAAGGACCAGAATACAAATCATATATTTTTGTATTTAAATTATTTTCAAAGAATTTTCTTCTTTCAATAGCAGAATTTAATACCTCCTCTATTCCTTGCATACCAAGAAATCTTAAACCCAACCAAAGTTTTATTATTTCAGCAGGTCTAGATCCTTGAATTCCAAGTTCGCCTCTATTTAAAACACTACTATCGGAGGAAACATAAGGTAAACCTGTAGCAAATGTATTTTTAAGAACTTCAATATTTGAGACTAATAAAATTGAAGAAGTTTTTGTAATTCCAAGTATCTTTTGAGGGTTAATAGTTATTGAATTAGCAAAATTAACCTTACTAATTCCATTGATTGGATTCTTAGTAATAGCAAAAATACCTCCAATAGAACCATCGATATGAAACCAAATATCCCTTTCTTTACAGATTTTGCTGATATCGTTAATTGGGTCTATAGCCCCTCGCATTGTTGTTCCAAGAGTCGCAACTATAGAAAATATTTTTTTACCTTCCAAATAGCATTTATCGATAGTATTTTTAAGATCAATAATATCCATACAACCATTAATATCAGTTTTTACTTTAATTAAATTATTTTTGCATAGACCCATAATTCTTCTGCATTTAATAAAAGAGGAATGAGCATCTTCACTTGTTATAAAAACAGCATTTTGATCAGATTCAAGTCCAGCATAATTTCTTGCTGCAACAAGCGCATTTAAATTACTTAATGTCCCACCACTTGCTGCCATTCCTCCCGCAGATTCATTAAAGCCTAGTTTGTTGGAAAACCATTTACAAATAGATTCTTCAAGTAGAGAAATACTTGGAGATAATTCATTGGCAAGAAGATTATTATTTAAACCAGCGGCAATTAAATCTCCCAAAATAGATATAATTAATGGCGGAGGATCAAGATGAGCTAGTGATCCGGGATGTACTGGATTAAATGAGCTATAAATAAGACTTTCAATCTCAGAGAGTAATACATCTGTTGAGCTTCCAAATTCATCGGGAACTGAGCAATTAAAGTTTATATCAATTGGTGAAGGACCTAATTTTTCAGCATCTGAAAACCATTTACATATAATTTGAGAAGTTTTATTAATAAGACTGAGTAAACTATCGTTACTTCCTGAATAAGTCGGAAACAGTTTCTTTTGATTATTAATTGGATCTAAAGTCATTCTTTAAAAAATTATTAGTTAGATAATTTATAATATTTATAAATAAAAAGTGTCATCGATAATATGAACCAAAATATAGAAATACAACATAAAGAAATTACTAACTTAGATTATATTAAATGGATGAAGTCCATTTTACGAAGATCAGATGAAGTAGGTAAGGTGGAATTACCAATAACGGCATATATCATAGATGAAAGAGGAAGATGTATTGGTCGAGGTAGCAATAAAAGGGAAACTAATAATGATCCATTAGGACATGCGGAATTAATAGCACTTAGGCAAGCCGCATGGATTAAAAATGATTGGCGATTTAATGAATGCAGTATTATTACTAATTTAGAGCCTTGCACAATGTGCGCTGCTGCATTAATTCAAGCAAGAATGGGACAAGTAATTTATGGGGCTAAAGATGATAAAAGAGGTGGATTCGGAGGTACAATTGATTTATCAAAACATGAAAGCGCTCTTCATAAAATGAATGTTATAAGAGGTATTTTAGATAAAGATTGTAAAAATAAAATAAAAATATGGTTTAAAAAGCTGAGGAATCAAAAATAGAAAATTTCTTTAATTCCGTATCAAATAAATTCAATAATCGATCAACATTCTCTTCGCTTGAATTAAATCCCATTAATCCAATACGCCATACCTTGCTAGATAAAGCACCTAATCCGTTACCTATCTCAATACCAAAATTTTTTAACAAATGATTTCTAAATGCATCCCCATTAACGGCAAGAGGGATCTTTACTGTTGTTAGAGTAGGTAATCTAAATTCGCTTGAAACATGTAGCTCCATTCCAAGACTTTCTAAACCATTCCATAACTTAATAGCGTTAGAATTATGTCTTTTCCAAATTTTTTCTAACCCTTCATCGGCTATTAATCTCAAACCCTCTCTTATTGCAAAATTCATATTTACTGGAGCAGTATGATGATAAACGCGATCAGATCCCCAATATTTATTCAATAAAGATAAATCTAAATACCAATTTGGAACTTTAGAAGTTCTTGAACTAAGCTTATCTTCAGCTCTATTATTCATTGTAAAAGGACTTAACCCAGGTGGGCAGCTTAAGCCTTTTTGGCTGCAACTATAAGCAAGATCAATTTTCCATTTATCCACAAATAATTCTAGGGCACCTAATGATGTAACAGCATCAACTAAAAATAAACAATTATTATCTCGACATATATCACCAATCCCCTCGAGAGGCTGCAAAACACCAGTTGATGTCTCTGCGTGAACAATAGCAAATATTGCTGGCTTATTAGTTTCTATAGCATATTTTATTTCTTCAAAAGTAAATGCTTCTCCCCATTCCTTATCTATAACAACCACTTCCGCTTTGTATCTCGACGCCATATCAACAAGACGGTCGCCAAAATATCCCTTTTTTGCAATTAATATTTTTTCTCCTGGTTCTATAAAGTTTGCAATAGAGGCTTCCATAGCGGCACTTCCTGTCCCACTCATTGGAAGAGTTATCCGATTATTACATTGCCAGGTATACCTTAATAATTTTTGTACATCAGACATTAATTCGATATAGGCTTCATCTAAATGTCCTATTGGATTAAGAGATAAAGCCTTTAGAACTTCAGGATGAGCGTTTGAAGGTCCAGGTCCAAGTAAAAGCCTTGACGGAACATAAGTTTTAGCGAGATTAGGTAAATTCTCTTCATTTAAAGTAGAAATGAGTTTTGTTTCTGTCAAAACCTTTTAATTCATTACTTTAAAACTAAACTAATTTTTCAACTAAAGCGAAGAATGTTTAAAGAAATTAATTCAATTTAAATATTTAAGTTAACAATTAGTAAACATATAACTTGAAACACTGAAAGAACCTACTAAGTGCTTAAAAAGTTACCGTTGATACATAATCAGATGCGTTAACTAATTAATTTTAATGAACGTATTTATAAAGCAATGGCTAAGTCTCCCCAAGATGTTCTAAGTCAGATTAAAGATGAAGGGATTGAACTCATCGATCTTAAGTTCACAGACATTCATGGTAAATGGCAACATCTAACATTGACATCAGACATGATTGAGGAGGAATCATTTACTGAGGGTCTAGCGTTTGATGGGTCTTCCATAAGAGGATGGAAGGCAATTAATGCATCTGATATGTCTATGGTTCCTGATTCAAGCACTGCATGGATTGATCCATTTTATAAGCATAAAACCTTAAGCATGATCTGCTCTATACAAGAGCCAAGAAGTGGCGAACCCTATGATAGGTGCCCAAGATCATTAGCCCAAAAAGCTCTTAAATACTTAGATTCTACTGGTATTGCAGATACTGCATTTTTTGGACCTGAGCCAGAATTCTTTTTGTTTGATGATGTTAGATATGACTCAAAAGAGGGTGGATGCTTTTATAGTGTAGATACTATCGAAGCTCCATGGAATACAGGAAGAATAGAGGAAGGTGGAAACCTAGGATATAAAATTCAGTATAAAGAGGGATATTTTCCTGTAGCACCCAACGATACTGCCCAGGATATCAGATCTGAAATGCTCCTGCTAATGGGAGAATTAGGTATACCAACAGAGAAACACCATCACGAAGTTGCTGGAGCTGGACAGCATGAACTTGGAATGAAGTTTGATTCATTAATAAACGCTGCTGATAATGTTATGACATACAAATATGTGGTGAGAAATGTTGCTAAAAAATATGGGAAAACAGCTACTTTTATGCCAAAACCAGTATTTAACGATAATGGAACTGGTATGCATGTTCACCAAAGTTTATGGAAAAGTGGTCAACCTTTATTTTTTGGTGAAGGTTCATATGCCAATCTTTCCCAGACAGCAAGATGGTATATCGGAGGAATATTAAAACATGCACCTTCTTTCCTTGCATTTACTAACCCAACTACAAATAGCTACAAAAGATTAGTTCCAGGTTTTGAAGCACCAGTAAATTTAGTTTATTCAGAGGGTAATAGATCTGCTGCTGTTAGGATCCCTTTAACAGGACCAAGTCCAAAAGCTAAAAGATTAGAATTCAGATCAGGCGACGCACTCGCAAATCCTTATTTAGCTTTTTCTGTAATGATGCTAGCTGGTATTGATGGAATCAAGAATCAAATAGATCCAGGTGATGGAGTTGATGTTGACTTATTTGAATTACCGGCAGAGGAACTTTCCAAAATAGATACGGTTCCTTCATCTCTAAACGACTCACTTAATGCACTTAAAGCAGACAAAGATTATTTACTAGCTGGAGGAGTATTTACTGAAGATTTTATAGATAATTTCATTGATATAAAATACGAAGAGGTTCAACAACTAAGACAGAGACCTCATCCTCATGAGTTTTTTATGTATTATGATGCCTAAGCAGTATTAACATATTTAACTTAGAAAATAAAATCAATTTGAGAATTATCACAAAAACTTCTCAGATTGATTTTTTTTTTGTTGGAATATAAGTAATTAATAATCAAAATGGTCAGAGAACAAATTTCAAAAATCGCATATAAAACACTTCAACAAGGAAAAAGTATTGCGGGATTAGCTCATAAAGAATTAAGTACAAGGATAATGAATTTTATACTTCCTGATAATAAGCAAGGTGATATTAATATTGATAAAAAGCTCTTGATAGATATACAAAATTCTATGGATCGTTTAAGGGAAGAGGATTGGAATGATGCAGAAAAAAATATATATCCTAAAAAATTATTATTTGATGAACCATGGCTAAGATATTTAACCCAATACCCAAAAATATGGCTAGACATGCCAAACACATGGGAAAGAAGAAGAAAACAAAATTATCAAGATCTTCCAAATAATATTGATAACGAAAGTTACCCTAAATATTACTTGAGAAATTTTCACCATCAAACAGATGGCTATCTTTCTGACTTTTCAGCAAGTATTTATGATTTACAAGTAGAGATTCTTTTTAATGGAAGTGCAGATGCAATGAGAAGAAGGATAATAAAGCCTCTTAAAGAGGGTTTGAATAATTTCAGTAACAGGAAAAAAAGTTCCTTAAAAATACTTGATGTTGCTACTGGATCTGGAAGAACACTTAAACAGTTAAGGAGTGCATTTCCTAAAGAAAAAATTTTGGGACTTGATTTGTCTGGATCATATTTAAAAGAGGCTAGTAGATTTATTTCAGATTTAGATGGAGATTTGATTGAATTAATTAAAGGTAACGCTGAAGAATTACCTTTTGAAGATAATAGTTTACAAGGCATTTCATGTGTATATTTATTCCATGAATTACCAAGAGTTGTAAGAGAAAATGTTTTAAAAGAATTCTTTAGAGTTATTGAGCCCGGAGGAATTTTAGTTCTTGCTGATTCAATACAAGTAAATGATTCTCCAGATTTTATCCAAATAATGGAAAATTTTCACAAGTCATTTCATGAACCTTTTTATTGTGATTACATTAGAGATGACATTAAATCTAAAATTAAAGAAACAGGTTTCACTGACATAAAATCAAATTCATTTTTCATGACTAAAATTTGGTCTGCTATAAAATAAGGAAATAATATAAATTACTATGTATAACTTTGACGAAGATATTATTCAACTTGTTCAAAAACTAAATGAAAGATTAAAAATAGATCATGTTGATTGGCATAAACTAAAGGGGAAAAAAATAAACAGATCCGCAGAGCTTATTTCAGCAGCTTTATGCCAGTTACTAATTTCAGAGAATGAGAATGATGCTATAAGTTATTTGGAAGAAAGCATTAAATGGTTAAAAGGTATTAATATCGATAAACCTTGTCCGAGCAAACATTCATCTTTTTAAAGCCAATTGAAGTCGATTTCCTTTATTGCTCCATCTAATATCATCAAAGCACTCATTAATGATATAAAGACCACGGCCATTAAGAGAACTAATTTTTCTAGGTAATTTATAAATTCTTTTTTTTATTTCTAGACCATTTCCTTGATCTTGAATCTGCCAAACACACCAATTAGGTGTAATTATTCTTCGAACTCTTATTGATTTATCGGGGTCTAGTTTATTACCATGAGTAACAGCGTTTATTAGAGCTTCATGTAAACCGAGTTTTATACGATAGCTATACTGGGAAGTATTTATAGGCTCTAACAATAAATCTACAAAATCATTTAATTGAAGTGAAGAGTATAATTCAAAATTAGACCAATTAATTGATGGCCTTTTGAGTCGTTTTACAATAAAATTTAAAAGAATTTTGCCCTGAAAAAAGGACATAACTATAAATGAATAGTATTAGTATTCTAACTTATTGAAGAGCTTTTATATCCTAAAGGATGTTATTATGTCTCAACGAAATTGCTGGATGTCTCAGTATAGAATCCATAAGTCTAACACCTCTAAGTTGATTAATTAAAGGCATGTGTCCCTCAGGAGCTTCTAAAGACCAAATAAAAGAATTTGGGTATCTCGTCCAATAGCCGTCATTTTTCCATCCTATTTTTGGCCATAATAATTCATATTTTTTTCCAACTGACTTTAGAATTTTTGCTTGAATTGAAAAACCAAATTTACCATTTGAGTAAACACTCCATAACTTGTCTATAGTTTTAAGATCGGTGCATGACATATTTTTAACTTCACTATAAAAAACATATCCACGTTTTTCAGCAAGCTTACCCGCCAGCCTTCTTAAAAATGAGCTTGTTAATCTATCAGCTTCTTCAAATTTTTGTTCTAATAGCATTAATTGCAATTCATCGTAATTAATATTTTCATCGGAACAAGTAATAAACCAATTATTATATTTTTTATCATTAAAAAAAAGTGGTTTATGTTTTTTTAAAACTTGTAATAGCCAACCGACGGCCCAATCATCTCCATCCTGTTCAAAATCATCAAATAGTTTATTTCCAATTACTGATAAATTCTCAGCCTCAGATTCTATATCAGATAATAAATTGATTCTTTTACGTTGGTTTGATTCAACAAACTTTTTAACCAAATTTAATGTATTCTTATAATATTCCACTTGATCATTTGTTGTCATTTCTAATAAATCTATCTAATTTTAAAAACTATCCATGTACTCCGAAAGGGAAGAACTAGAAAATTTCAGGAAGTTTAAAGGACCTCTTATCGATGTTAGGAGTCCAGGTGAATATTATAAAGGAAATTTGCCAAATTCTATAAATATTCCATTATTTGATAATGAAGAGAGATCAATAATTGGAAAAATATATAAGAATTATGGAAAGGAAAAAGCAGTAATTAAAGGTTTAGAATTTGTAGAGAATAAAATAGAGGATATGGTGAGTAGTTTATTTGAATCTTTAAATTTTTATAAAACAACCAATAAAAATTCAAAAATTGAAGCACCTACTATGAAAATTTACTGTGCAAGAGGAGGTATGAGGTCTATGAGTATTTCATGGCTTTTAGGAAAATACAACCTGAAAAATATTACTTTAAAAGGTGGATATAAAAACTATAGAAAATGGACATTAGATAGTTTTAATAAGGATTGGAAATTAATAATTTTAGGAGGAAAAACTGGTACAGGAAAAACTAACTTATTAAAACTACTTAATGAAAATAACTATCAGGTTATTGATTTAGAGGGATTAGCCTGCCATCGAGGAAGCACTTTTGGAGGACTTGGTATGAAAAAACAACCCACAAATGAACAATTTGAAAATTTAATAGCAGAGGAATTAAACAGATTAAAAAAAAACAAAAAAATATTTGTAGAAGCTGAAAGTGCAAATATTGGAAAATGTAAAATACCTCATGAGTTTTTTAATAAAATGAAAACAGCTAAAAGAATCGAAATTGTAAAAAGTGAATCAAATCGTTTAGAAGAATTAATAAAAACATATAGTATTCTTGAACAAGATGATCTAATAAATGCTGTCTTAAGAATAAAAAAAAGACTTGGTCCACAAAGAACAAAAATCGCAATTGAATCAATTAAAAATAAAGATTGGGAAATTGTTTGCAAAACAGTTTTAGAATATTATGACAAGTGCTATGATTATGAAAAAATTGGAAAAAG
>MDTB01160731.1_pt1 | contig 15059 bp, 16 predicted proteins | sample 811161 | NCBI WGS metagenome assembly MDTB01 (sample SAMN05326650, study PRJNA326480) | marine metagenome | isolation source: seawater | place: Mediterranean Sea | collected 2009
AATAAATTTATCAATAAGTTTTAAATTATTAATTTTTTTTAATTGATATTTTTAATAATTAGTTATATAAAATTTTTTTTGTGGGCCCTTAGCTCAGTTGGTAGAGCAATTCCCTTTTAAGGAATGGGTCGATGGTTCGAGTCCATCAGGGCTCACCATTTTAAGATTTAGTATTAGGCGGATATTCTATCATCACTTCGTTAATCCATTTTTTTAAATTCACAATTCTATTTTCACTTGATGGATGAGTACTTAAAAATTGAGGCGGTTCTTTACCTTTATTACTTTTAGCCATACGTTCCCATAATTTTACAGACTCTTTAATATTATATCCTGACAGAGATGAAAATATTAAACCTAAATAATCAGCTTCCGTTTCTTGTTTTCTCCCAAATGGATTCATAATACCCAACTGAAAAATATCCATCCCACTTGCACGACCGACTGTATTTCTTGTTCTTTGAATAGCTCCTCCTAAAAAAACATCAGCTATTTGAGTTCCAAGATTAATAGTTATAGCAGCACTTTGCCTTTCTATAGAGTGTTTAGCTACTGCGTGAGCTATTTCATGACCCATTACAGTTGATAAAGCATGTTTGTTTTCTGTAATTTTTAGCATACCAGTATACACAGCTATTTTACCACCAGGCATACACCAAGCGTTCTTCACTTTATCATTGTCAACTAGAACGTATTCCCATTCAAAATTGGAAGTAGGGTCTGGTTTACCTTGGTTTACAAAAAAAGATGTAACTGATTTTTCTATCTTACCTCCAATCTCTCTAATAAGTTTTATGTCCTTGCCATCAGGTATTATTTTTGCTTTTGATTTAAAATTTTCGTAGGCCTGAGCAGCTTGTCTATTTATGGTACTTTCAGGGATGATAGTTAATTGTTTTCTATCAGTAATTGGAACTGTAGAACATGAAGACATTAATAAAGACCCACAACCACAAGTAAATAGTTCGAGAAATTTTCTTCTATTTATGTTATATTTCATTTTATTTTAGACTCATGATATTAAATAATAAACTGTTAATTGCAATTTTTATCTTAATTTGTGTATTTATACTATATTCTAGTTACAATTAATGCCTGAAAAAAAAATAAAGAAATCACTTTTAATAAGACTTAGAAACTACTTTTTTACCGGAGCTGTAGTATTAATCCCAATTGGAGTCACGGTTTATCTTTCTTTATTCTTAATTAAAATCTCAACTAAAATTTTACCTAAAGAACTTAACCCTAATTATTATTTAAATATTGAAATTCCTGGAATCGAAATAATTATTTCGTTTATATTTATTACTTTAATTGGTTGGCTTTCTCTTTCTTTTATAGGAAAAAAATTAATAGAATTAATTAATAAAATTTTAACTAGAATTCCGATACTGCGGACTATTTATTCTGCAATAGTCCAAATGACTGAAAGTTTCACGAAATCTGACAATAAAAATAAAAGCGTTGTTTTATTAGAATACCCACGAAAAGGTATTTGGGTTATTGGTTTTGCTACAAAGGAAAACAAAGGTCTAATTAGTAAAAAAATTGGTGAGGAATTGATAAACGTTTTTGTGCCAACTACGCCAAATCCCACTAGCGGTTTTCTTCTCATGGTCCCAAAAAAAGATCTTATTTATCTCGATATTTCCTTTGAACAAGCATCTAAATTTATAGTTTCAGCGGGAACTTCTGATCCAATTTAATTAATCTCACTGTCATTTATTATTTCAGCCTTATCAAATAATTTTAGTAAAAAGTTATATTTTACTTGGTCAATTAAGTTATCATCGATTTCTTTAATTTGTTTTTCAGCAATTTTAAACAGGTCTTCGTGATGTACTGGATCTGCTATTCGAAAAAATTTTGTACCACTTTGTTGAAAACCGATTATGTCTCCGTAGCCTCTAAGACGCATATCTTCTTCAGCAATTAAAAAACCATCAACAGTAGATTTTAAGATTTTAAGTCGTTTTATTGCATTTTTACTCAAGGAGTCTTTAAATAACAAGATACATAATGCTTGTTTATTTCCCCTACCAACCCGACCCCTCAACTGGTGCAACTGTGCAAGTCCAAACTTATTAGCATTTTCTATTATTATTAAATTTGCGTTAGGGAAATCAATGCCCACTTCTATAACAGTTGTAGATACTAGAATTGAAATTTCTTTATTTAAAAATCTTTGTAAAACATCTTCACGCTCTTCTTTAGAAATTGCTCCATGTATTAAACCCACTTCTTTTGGAAATAAATTATCCAAAAGTGTAAATCTTTTACTAACTGAGGAATAATTCAAAAATTGCGATTCATCAATTAACGGACAGACCCAGAAAATCTGATTGTTGGAGTTAACCTCTTTTTTTATAAAAGGCCACAACTCACTTATTTTTACTTCCGGTTTACTTAATGTAATAATTTTTTTTCTATTCATTGGTTTTTCAGTAATTTTTGAAATATTCATATCGCCATAAATAGTCATGACCATGGTTCTTGGAATAGGTGTAGCTGACATTAACAAAACATCACAATTATTACCTCCTTTTTTTGCCAAATTCATTCTCTGCTTTACACCAAATTTATGTTGCTCATCAACAATTGCTAATCCTAAATTTTTAAAGAGAATTTTTTTTTGAAACAGAGAGTGTGTACCAATAATAAAATCGATTGAACCATCATTCAATCCATTTAAAATTTTTCTCTTTTTTTTATATTCAGTTTTGCCTGTTAGAAATGCAATATTACCTTTTATATTTTTAAAAATTTTTTTGGCCAGAATATAGTGCTGCTTAGCTAAAATTTCAGTAGGGGCCATAAGTGCACACTGAAATTTAGATTCCATCACTTTAGATGCGGCTAGCAATGCAACTATAGTTTTACCCGAACCAACATCACCCTGAATTATTCTAAACATTCTTTTATTTGACCGTAAATCAATTTCTATTTCTTTATCAACATTTTTTTGACTATTAGTTAGTGAAAAATCTAAAGATGCTGTTATTTTATTAGCAATTTTTCCATCAAATATTTTTTTTTTATTTTTATTAATTCTAACCTTTTTTCTATTATTGGATAGTGTAAGTAAATGTGCAAATATTTCGTCATAAGCTAATCTTCTGTAAATATTAGAGTTTAAATCCTTTTGATCCGTCATGTCGTGTAATTTTATAATTGAATCTTTCCAAGATAAAAAATTCATTTTTTTTAAAAATTTTTTATCATACCATTCGTTAATTTCAGGGAGGTTATTAAGAACCTGTTTTATTATTTTATTGTAGACTTTAGTACTCAAACCCTCTGTTAAAGAATATTTAGGTACAATCTTTTCAATGTTATCTTGATTAGATAAATTTGAAACATGTTCCGGATTAGTTATTTGATATTTATTTTTATAAAAATTTATTTTACCACTTATTACAACCCATTGATTAATTGGTAGTATTTTTTTGATATATCCCTCTCTGCTATTAAAAAAAATTATATCTATTTTTCCTTTATCATCTTCACAATTGACTCTATTAGGTAGTCTTCTAATTCTAGGAAAATTATATTTTTTTACTAAAACTTTGATTGTTGAAACTTTTCCAATTTCTAGTTTGTCTAATTGAGATGTTTCCCCCCTGTCAGTGTAGTCATAAGGAATATTCCATAACAGATCATTAACTTTTTCTATTTTTTTATTTTTCAGGTATTTCGATAATTTAATTCCTACGCCTGAGAGAGTGGATACATCTTTAAATAGATAATCTTTTTTTTTATAGAGACTCATAATTAAAGTATAATATACTTCAATAGTGGAAAAATTAGAAAATTTAAAAAAAAAATTAGTTTACAGGTCTTCTTATAGAGGCACTAAAGAAATGGATTTATTATTAAGTTCTTTTGTTAAATTTTATATAAATAAATTGACTGCAAAAGATTTATATGAATTGGAAAAATTTCTAGAAATTAGCGATGAAGATATAAGCAATTTTTATTATAATAATGTGTCAACTCAAACTTTAAAAAAAAATATTTTTTCTGAACTATTGAAAAAGTTTAAAATTAGTTAACTGGCGGAGAGGGTGGGATTCGAACCCACGAAAGAGTTGCCCCTTTGCTGGTTTTCAAGACCAGTGCTTTCAACCGCTCAGCCACCTCTCCTTTGTAAATCAAGACAATCTTAATACTATCAATAAGCAAAAATAACAATAAAGATTAAAGCTCTTGAAATACTAGTTTATACAATTATTTTGTGGTAATCAAAAAAATGGTCATACATTTAAAAAAGATAATATTATTATTTGTTTTTTTATTAAACTTTAATATTTTAAATGCAAATGAAGATGGTTTCAACAAGTGGGTTGAGTCATTTAAATTAGAAGCTTCTGAATTTGGTATTTCAAATAAAACAATAGAAAAGGCTTTAACTAATGTTTCCTATCTATCTAAAGTAATTGAGTACGATAGATATCAGCCTGAATTTTATGAGGACACTTTTACATATATAAATAAAAGAACAGGAAAGTCAAAAATTAAAAAAGGTTTTTATTTATATAAAAAAAATGAAAACTTTATTAATTTGATAGAAAAAGAATTTTCAGTTGAAAAAGAATTATTACTATCATTAATGGGTATAGAAACTAATTTTGGAAACTATTTGGGAAAAATGGACATCTTATCATCTTTAGCAACTCTTAGTTATGACAAGAGAAGAAGTAAATTTTTTACCAATGAATTACTAACATTACTAAAATTAATTGATGAAGATAAAATTAGTATGAAAATTTTATTTGGTTCTTGGGCAGGGGCGGTGGGTAATTTTCAATTTATGCCATCTACAATTAAAAATTATGCTATAGACTATGATAATAATTCAGTTATAGAATTAAAAAAATTTAAAGATAGTTATGCTTCAGCCGCTAATTATATTAATAAAATTGGCTGGAAAAAGAATAGTCCGTGTTTTATTAAGGTAAATCTTAAAGACGATGTTCCAAGAAAATATTTAAATAAATCTGCAAAAAAAATTAATAATAAAAAAAAATTCAAGTATTTCAAAAATTATATTAAAGAACCTGGAAAATATAATATTTCTGATAACTTAATGGCAGGAATAATTACTCCTGATAAAGACATAGTAGTTGAATCTAAAGAGCTTGAACCAGCTTACATTGTTTTTAACAACTATGAATTAATATTGAAGTGGAACAGGTCTCTAAGATTTGCCTTAGCAGTATGTACTTTAAAGGATAGATTTAAAAATGAAATTTAATTTTTTTTTAATATTTTTGTTAACTGCTTGTGTTGCCAATAATTTACCTGATTCTAAAAGATCGTCTTATTCTTCAAATGGCTTTGCTTACGTATATTCAGATTCAGATTATAAGAATAAAATTACTTCAAAAAAATTCGAAAATAGTGAACTATTAATAGGGCACTCTATTTTAAAGACTGGAACTATTGTAAAAATATTGAATCCAATAAACAATAAATTTGTAAAGTTAAAAATTAAAAAAAAAACTAAATATCCTGATTTTTACACCGTGTTAATAACACAAAAAACCGCAAATGTTTTAGATCTAAATTTAGATGTTCCTTATGTAGAAATTTATGAATTAAAAAAAAATAAATCTTTTATAGCTGGAAAAGCTGAAACTTTTAATGAAGAAAGAAACGTCCACAATAAGGCTCCAGTAACATCAGTGAAAATAGACAATATATCTACCAACAAGAGCAAAAAAATAAAAAAAATAAATAAATTTTCAATAGTTATTGCTAATTTTTATAATAAAAAGAATGCAATTTTACTTAAGAATAAATTAACCCAAGAATTAACAAATTTTGGTAACAAAAATCTGTCAATCATCAACAAAGGTATTAATAATTTTGAATTGGTAAGTGGAACATATAATACTGTTAATTCACTTAAAAATGATTACATTGTACTTAAAAAGTATGGTTTCGAAGAATTGGATATAAAAATAAAATGAAAAAATTTAATATAACTCTTGCATTTCTATTTTTGTTATTTTCAATTGAGTCTCATTCTAAACCAGTTATTAACGCAAAAACAGCGATTCTAGTTGATTATGACTCTAATGAAATACTTTATGAGTTAGAACCAGATATGTCTATATATCCAGCGTCTATGACAAAAATAATGACTTCAATTATTGCTTTTGAGTTACTAAAAAAAAAACAAATTAGTTTAGATGATAAAGTTATAATATCAGAAAAAGCATGGAGAATGTCTCAAAGTGGTTATTCTTCAATGTTCATCATGATTAATGATGAAGTCTCTATAGATGATTTGTTAAAAGGTATAATTATTGCATCAGGTAACGATGCTTGTGTAGCATTAGCAGAAGGTATAGCTGGGACAGAAGAGAATTTTGCTGAAATGATGAATGACAAAGCTGCAGAAATTGGGATGGAAAATACAAATTTTGCTAATTCATCTGGCATAAACAATCCAGATAATTATTCGACAGTTAGAGATATTGCTATTATGTCAAGACATTTAATTAAAAATTTCCCAGATTATTATACTCTATACGCAGAAAAAGAATTCACTTGGGACAGAACCGGTGGGGATCCTATAACTCAGAGCAATCGAAATGGTTTATTATATAAGAGGATTGGTGCAGATGGAATAAAAACTGGATATTTAGCTGTAGAAAAATATTCTTTGGCTAGTACAATAAAAAGAGATGAGAGAAGGCTCATATCAGTTGGCAGTGGATTTAATTCAAAAATATCAAGAACAAATGAATCGATCAAATTATTAGGGTGGGGTTTTAGAAATAGCGAAACGTATGAAATATCAAAAAAAAATTCAACTAAATTTAAAATAAAAACATGGCTAGGTAAAAAAAATATAATTAACGGCATTACTAATGAAGATTTTTATTTAACACTTCCGAAAAAAGATAGAAATAAGTTTGAAGTCTTTTTAAATTATGACGGTCCTATAGAAGCTCCAATTTTTAAAGGAGATGAAATTGCTCAAATCAAAGTATTCAAAAAAAATACATTAATAAAATCTATTCCAGTATTTGCTGCCGAAGACATTAAAAAAATTAATTTTATTAAAAGTGTTTTTACATCTTTAAATTATATGATTTGGGGTGATGTTTAAAAGAAATTTTTTTTTTATAGTTTTTGAAGGAACCGAGGGAACTGGAAAGTCATTCCAGATAAATAAATTATACAAAAACTTAAGAAAAAAAAATATCAAAGCAATAAAAACTAGAGAACCTGGTGGTTCAATTCCTGCTGAAAAAATAAGAAAATTAATATTTAGTAATACAGGTAAAAAGTTTGATAAGTTAACGGATTATTATTTAATGTTAGCAGCAAGAAACGAACATATAATTAACACAATACAAAAAGCCAAAAAAAAGAAATTAATATTAATCTCAGACAGATTTACTGATTCTACCTATGCTTATCAAATTATAGGCAATAAAATAAATAATAGTTTAAATTTAATGAATCATAAATATATTTTAAAAGGCTTAAAACCACATTTAACAATTGTGTTAAAGTCAAATTTTAAAATAATCTTTTCAAGATTAAAAAAAAGAAAAGGAAAAAATAAATTTGATAAATATAATTATAGTTTCTATAATAAGATTCAAAAAACATTTATAAGAATTGCAAAAAAAAATAAGTCAAAATATAAAATTTTTGACTCTTCGTCTAATACAAACAAATTAGAAAAAGAAATTTTAAAACTGGTCCTTAAAAGAATAAACTATGCTTAAGACTACTAACCATTCATCACCTCTGTATTCGGATAAATTAGTTGGTTTAAACGATAATTTTATATTCTTATCGAAATTATATAATAATAATAATTTTCCGAGGTCTCTTTTGGTTAGTGGAAAAAAAGGAATTGGAAAAAGTACTTTGATACTTCATTTTATAAATTATATATTTGCAAAAGAAAAATATAATTTTAAAACTAATGAAATAGATGTTAATTCTGTAGTTTATCGTAATATACAAAACAAAATCTTTCAAAACTTAATTTTTTTAAATTCAGATGATATAAAAAAAATATCGATTGAGGACATTCGTAATCTTAGAAAAACTATTCAAAAAAGTACGCTAAATGATTTACCCAGATTTATAATTTTAGATGATATAGAGTTATTTAATACAAGTTCGATAAACGCTTTACTTAAAATCATAGAAGAACCAATCGGTAATAATTATTTCATATTAATTAATAATAATCAAAATAAGTTAATCGAAACTATTGCGTCTCGATGTTTGAAGATTAATATCTATTTAAAAAAAAATGATAGATCAAAAGTTATTGATTATTTAATAAAAAAATTTAATTTGGAAACAATTATTGATTATAATAACAATAACATTTCACCGGGTCTTTATTTAAAATACAATTTGTTAAGCTTTGAAAATAAAATTAGTTTTGATAATGATTATTTATTAAATATCCAAAAAATTTTTAATCTATATAAAAAGAAAAAAGATAGTATTTATGTTAATTTTTTAATTTTTATGACAAATGATTATTTCTATAGACTAACTTTTACACAAAAAGATAATATTGAGTTTATTAATACAGCTCGCATTAAAATAATTAAGATTATTAATAACTTTGCAAAATATAATCTTAATGTAAATTCAACTTTTAATGAAATTCAAACTAAATTCACAAATGTCTGATAAAAATTTTTATATAACAACCCCAATATACTATCCATCAGGTGAACCACACATGGGTCACGCATACTCAAGTATAATAGCCGACATTTTTGCAAGATTTTATAAATTAAAAGGTTCTGATGTACATTTTTTAACAGGTACAGATGAGCATGGATTAAAAATTCAAAGAGAGGCTGAAAAAAATAATTTAGACCCAAAAGAATTTTGTGATCAATTATCAAATAAATTTCAAGATTTGACCAAAAAATTAAATTTAAGTAATAATGACTTTATACGAACTACTGAAAAAAGACATTTTACTTCTGTTAAAGAAATATGGAATAAACTAGAAAAATCTGGCGATATATATTTATCAAAATATAGTGGATGGTACTCTGTATCAGATGAGGCCTATTACGATGAGGATGAAACATCTTTAAAGAACAACATTAGAATTTCAAATTTGTCAGGATCTAAAGTGGATTGGGTAGAAGAAGAATCTTTTTTTTTTAAACTTTCATCTTGGCAAAAAAAGCTCTTAGAACATTATAAAAAGAACGATAGTTTTATAATGCCTAATTCAAGGAAAAATGAAGTTGTACAATTTGTAAAAAAAGGATTAAAGGATCTTTCTATTAGCAGAACTTCTTTTAACTGGGGCATACCTGTTCCTAACAACTCAAAACATGTTATATACGTATGGCTTGATGCACTTACAAACTACCTTAGTGCATTAAACTATCCAAATGAAAATGATACATTATTTAAAAAATTTTGGCCCGCATCTGTTCATGTAATAGGCAAAGATATCTTAAGATTTCACGCTATTTACTGGCCCGCTTTCTTGATGGCAGCAAATATTCCTTTGCCTAAACAAGTTTATGGACATGGTTGGATTCTATCTGATGAAAAAAAAATGTCAAAGTCACTGGGCAATATTTTAGATCCTTTAAAGATTATAGAAAAATACGGAATAGATCAATTGAGATACTATTTGATAAAAGATGTTTCATTAGGTAACGATGGCAATATATCCCTAGAAAATTTAAAAAACTGTATTAATAATGACTTAGCTAATAATTATGGAAATTTGTGTCAGCGAGTTTTTTCTTTTATTGAAAAAAATTGTAACAATAAGATTCCAAAACCATCCAAATTATCTGATACAGATGAAAGACTTTTAAATAATTTGATCAATTCAATACCAGACCTTATGAAAAATATGGAAAATAGAGATTTAAACAGCTATCTTAAAAAGGTGATTAGCTTTTCATTTGATGCAAATAAGTATTTTAATGACTCAGAGCCCTGGACTGTAAAAAAAACAAGTATAGATCGTATGAATACGATATTGTTTACAATTACAGAACAAATTAAAAATATTAGCTTATTATTAAATCCAATTATTCCAATATCAACAAACATAATTTTAGATAAATTAAATATCCAAAATAAAGATAAACTGTTTAAAACTATTGATAATAACAAAATATTAGATTTTAGCAAAAGTCTAAAAAAAACTGAAATTCTTTTTAAAAAGGTTGAAGATGATAATTGATTCACATTGTCATTTAGATTACGAACCTATGTTTTCAAATCTTGATTTAGTTATTTCTAAAGCAGTGAAAAATGATATTAAGTACATGCTTACTATTTCAACTACCGATGAAAGTTTTAAAAAAATACTTACTATTATTCAAAAATATGAAAGTGTTTATGGTACCTATGGAATTCATCCACATGAAGCTGATTCAAATACTAATCTTGCTATTGATAAAATAATTAATAACATAAAAAATAATAAAAAAATTATTGGAATTGGTGAGACAGGTTTAGACAATTATTACAAAAATTCGAAATTAGATATTCAAAAAAAGATATTTATTAATCATATTAATGCAGCTCAAACACTAAACATACCAGTAATCGTTCATACAAGAATGGCTGAAAAAGAAACTTATGAAATTATTAAAAACGAAAAAAAAAATAAAGATTTTAAAGTGCTTATTCATTGTTTCACTGGCTCCAAAGAGTTTGCACATAAATTAATAGATTTAGGATGTTATATTTCAGCTAGTGGAATAGTAACTTTTAAGAAATCTAAAGAATTATCAGAAACGTTTCTTTCTCTACCAAATGATCGTATTTTGGTTGAAACTGACTCCCCATATTTATCACCTGAGCCCTTGAGAGGCAAATCCAACGAGCCCAGTCATATTTCTCATACAGTTGATTTTTTATCAAAATTAAAAAATATGAGTGTTATTGATTTTTCTAAACAAACATCATCAAATTTTTTTAAATTATTTGGTGAGTTAAATTGAAAAATAAATTTACAATACTTGGGTGTGGTAGCTCGGTTGGTTCTCCATGGATTACGGGTAATTGGGGAAAATGTGATAAAACAAATCCAAAAAATATAAGAACTAGATGCTCAGCTCATTTTTGTTTTAATGGTTTATCTATTCTGATCGATACCTCTCCTGATATAAAATCTCAATTGGCAAATAATCGGATTAAAGATCTTGACTTAGTATTATTTACGCATGAACACGCAGATCAAACTGCAGGAATATTCGAGTTAAGACCTTTCTTTTGGAAATATAAAAATAAACTTAATGTTTACGGAGAGAAAGTTACAATTAATGATTTAAAAAAAAGATATGATTATTGTTTTAAATACAAAAAAGGTTATGTACCCATTTTAAAAGCAAATATTATCAAAAATACATTTAGTATAAAATCTGGAAAAAAAAAGATTAATATTAAATCTTTTCAGGTTAATCATGGCTTAGTTAAATCAACTGCATATGTTATTAATAAAGTGGCTTATATAAGCGACTGTAGCGACATACCAAAAAAAAATTTTAAAGATTTAAAAAAATTAAATTTTCTTATAATAGATTGCCTAAAATTAGCTGAGCATCCAGGTCATTTTAATTTATCAAAAGCTCTTAATGTAGCAAAAGTATTAAAACCAAAAAAAACTATTTTAACTAATTTACATACAGATTTAGATTATGAAAAAATTAAAAAAGATTTACCTAAAAATGTAATTCCAGCATTTGACGGCCTTAGTTTTAAATTTTAATTAATTACTTCCTTGTCTATTGCGGCAATGAATTTTTTTGACATAGGATTGGTTAATGAAGTAAAAGTATTTACAATATTTCCACGCTTATTAATTATTATTTTATGAAAATTCCATTTTGGTATTGCGGATTTTCCAAAACTTTCTTTGGCCCATATAAAAAAAGGATGTGCATTTTTCCCTATTATATTATTCTTTTCTGTAATTGGAAATGTTATGCCGAAATTAGTTTCACAGAAATCTTTAATCTCCTTATTCGAAGCAGGTTCTTGTTTAAAACTATTTGATGGAACACCAATAATAATTAGATCGTCTTTTGAGTACTTATCTCTTAACTTTTGTAAATCAGTATATTGATTAGTAAAACCACATCGGCTAGCAACATTCGTAACTACAATAACTTTATTTTTATATTTAGATAATTCAATAATACCACCGTCTATAATTTTAAAGCTGAAATCATATGCTAGCTGATTAGTATTTGAATTAACTTTCGTAAAAAAACTAAATAAAAACATAAGTAAAATTATTTTTTTTAAATTCATGCTGCTATTGCTTTTAAGACAGCTTTAATTGGTAATTTAACACATTCATATCTGTTAATATACTTTATATTAAAGAATGTTTTAAATTTTTTAAATTTAGTTGGTAATAAATCCTTCTTTTTATTTAGAAGGTTTAAAAGTTTGTTTATGTCTGTTTTAGTTTTAATAATACCAAGATTGACTATTGATTGTGATAATAATGATGCTGATGCTTGACAAAAAATACAGGCATTCATTTCATATCTAATAAAAATAATCTTTTTTTTATTTTTTTTAATTTCTAACCTAATAGTATCTCCACATAACTTGTTTTTACATGAAACTATTTTAGTATTCTTTTTTATCAAGCCATAATTTTTTGTATTAGAAGCTATTTTAATTATCTTTGTATCAATCATTTTTTTGTACCTATATATAACAAGAAAAATCCAAATAGTGTCGATATTAAAGAGCCAAAAAGCACTCCTATCTTTACCCCATCTAGATATTCAATTGACTCTGCAAACGCTAGATTTCCTACAAATAGGCTCATTGTAAATCCTATGCCAGTCAATATTGCTACTGAGTAAAAAGAGAGCCAATTAGTATTTGCAGGCATTGAAGCAATTTTTAACTTTATTGAAATATAAGAAAAAATAAATACCCCAATTTGTTTTCCAAAAAATAAACCACATACTATTCCTAATGGAACAGGATTTAACAGTGAATTTATATTCATTCCCTCAAGCGAAACACCAGCATTTGCGAAAGCAAAAATTGGCATTATACCAAATGCAACATATGGAGATATTGCATGTTCTAATTTCAATAAAAGTGATTTTTTTACATTTTTTGTATTGTGAGGAATAAACATCGCTAATAAAACCCCTGCAATTGTAGCATGAATGCCAGATTGATGTGTAAAGTCCCATAAAAATAAGCCTAGTATTAAATAAGGAATAAATATTTTTACATTAAATCTATTTAAACCGTATAGAGCTATTAATGTAACTAACATTAATATTAAATATTTTATTTCAACATTACCAGAATAAAAAAATGCAATTATAATTATTGCGCCAAGGTCATCAATTATAGCAAGTGCTGTTAAAAAAACTTTAAGAGATATAGGAACTCTTTTTCCTAACAAAGAAAGTACCCCTAGTGAAAATGCAATATCAGTAGCGGATGGAATTGCCCAACCTTTTAATGTAGTTGAGTTATCTAAATTAAAATAAATATAAACTAATGCTGGAATTAACATTCCACCTACTGCTCCAATTATAGGGAGTAGTGCCTGTTTTGGATTAGAAAGTTCACCTTGTAGAAACTCTCTTTTTATTTCAAGCGAAACTAAAAAGAAGAAAATTGCCATTAAAACATCGTTGATCCAATGTAGAACACTTAATTTTAAACTTATTGGGTATATACCAATTTCAAAATAAGATTTGAGGAATTCAAAATAATTAGAACTGAACACACTGTTACTTACATATAATGCAATTATTGCTGAAAATAACAAAAGAAGGCCTGATGCAGCCTCTAATTTAAAAAAATATTTAAACGGTTTGGATAAAGTTTGTATCATTTAATAATATCTAAATTAAAAAAATTAATGTCCCATTTTTTTTACAAAAGCTAAATCTTCATTAACCATATCTTTTACCATATCCTCAAAGGATATTGTTGGTTCCCAATTTAATTCTTTCTTAGCTTTTGCACAATCACCGAGCAAACTTTCTACTTCAGATGGACGCACAAGAGATTGATCTATTTCTAAATACTTTTTTATATCAAGATCTACATAAGAAAAAGCAAGTTCTGCAAATTCTTTTACAGAATGTTGCTTTCCATAGGCAATAACAAAATCATCTGGTTTATCATTCTGCAGCATAAGCCACATTGCATTTACGTAATCTTTAGCATGACCCCAATCCCTTTTTGCGTTAATATTTCCTAGAAATAATTTATCCTGTAAACCAAATTTAATTCTAGCTATAGTATGGGTAATCTTTCTTGTTACAAATTCAAATCCTCTTCTAGGAGATTCATGATTAAATAAAATTCCGGAAGCGCAGAATAATTCATAAGCTTCTCGATAGTTTCTCGTCAACTCAAACCCAGTAACTTTGGAAATACCATATGAAGATCTTGGGTAAAAAGGAGTATTTTCATTTTGCGGAACTTCTCGAACTTTTCCAAACATTTCAGAAGACGCTGCAAAGTAAAATTTACATTTTGGTAAAAAGTCTTTTATAGTGGATAATAGAAAATGTGTTCCATTTATATTTGTATTAATAGTTGAAAATTCATCATTAAAAGAATAATCAATATAACTTTGTGCTCCTAAATGATAAATTTCATCGGGTTTTACCTTGTTAATAACAGTCACTATGCTAGCAAAACTTTCAAGAGAAGCTGAATGTAGTGTAATTTTGTCTAAAATATTTCTTAATCTCCAAAGTCTATGAGTCTTATCCTCCAATGCGACTCTTCGAACTAACCCATGTACCTCATATCCTTTTGATATGAGAAGTTCAGATAAATAAGAACCATCTTGACCAGTAATACCTGTTATAAAAGCCTTTTTTTTCATATTAAGATTATTTTAGATTCTTTATATATTTTAAAGAAAATAAATACAATCTAATTGCTTAAAATTGTTATTTAATTTATAAAAACAATTCTCGGGGCGTAGCGCAGCCTGGTAGCGCATCTGGTTTGGGACCAGAGGGTCGCAGGTTCAAATCCTGCCGCCCCGACCATTATGAAAAAAGCTATAATAT
>MDTB01008490.1_pt1 | contig 15058 bp, 19 predicted proteins | sample 811161 | NCBI WGS metagenome assembly MDTB01 (sample SAMN05326650, study PRJNA326480) | marine metagenome | isolation source: seawater | place: Mediterranean Sea | collected 2009
AGGTGCGCTAACCGGACTACGCTACACCTCGATTATAAATAAAGCGAGTAAACTTAATAATATCTATATCTTCATACAAAGCATAATTATAACTAAATTTAAACATGAAGTTAATCGATAGATATATTTTCAAAGAACACTTGATTCCATTTATTCTATCACTATTAGTTTTACTTTTTATACTTCTTACAAACTTCCTTTTGAAGACAATTGATAAATTTTTAGATAAAGGGTTAAGCGTAAACCTTCTTTTTGAATATTTATTTTATAATATGGCATGGATTGCTGCGCTAGCAGTACCAATGGCAGTTTTGATTGCAACGCTTACTGCATTTGGAAGATTTTCATCTGATAATGAGATAACTGCGATGAAAACATGTGGTCTTAGTACTTCGAAGCTTCTTAGGGCTCCTCTTTTCTTTGGATTTATAGTTGCGATATCTATGATTTATTTTAATAATCAAGTATTGCCAGATATGAACCACAAAGCAAGATCTCTATCAGTTAATATATCAAAGAAAAGACCTGACTTAGAGTTTACAGAAGGTCAGTTTACAGAAGCTATTCCTAACCATAGTATCTATGTTGGAAAAAGGAAGCAAATCAAAGATGAAAATTTCTTTTTTGATATAAATATTTTTAATAATCGTCTAGATGGATCAAGTAGAACAATTACAGCAAAAAATGGAACGGTTGAATCCATTGATGATGCTATAATATTACATCTTAATGATGGAGAAATTCATGAAGTGATGAATAGTGGTTCTGACTATACTAAAATTCAATATGAAAAGTATGATGTTGTGGTTCCAATTGATAATTTACTTTTACGAAGGAAAGATCTAAGAACAAGAGGTGATAGAGAGATGACCTATGCGATGATGACTAATAGAATTGATGACCTTGATAAAAGTACTTCAAAAGTTAAAAGAGGAATTAAAAATCGTTTAGAGAATGAATTTAGTAGAATCATAGATGAAAATAAACAGCTACTTGAATCACTTTTTTATCAAAACAATCCAAAATATTTAAAGTCCTTTAAAAAGAGAATGAAAAATTTGAGAAGAGGAGTCAATAATGATATTCGGCTTTTGAATAACTACACAAATAAGCAAAATAAATATTTAGTTGAATTAAATAAGAAATTTTCAATTCCAGTAGCTAGTATAGTATTTATATTAGTGGGTGCACCATTGGGTGTAATGGCTCGAAAAGGAAATTTTGCAATTAGTGGTGCAATAGGCTTAGTTTTTTTCATTTTCTATTGGGCTTTTTTAATAGCTGGTGAAAATTTTGCAGATAGAGGTGTTATGACACCATTACTTTCAATGTGGCTTCCCAATATCGTATTATCTATTTTGGGATTATACTTGATTTACAAGACTAGTAAGGATCGAAGTAAAATTAAGTTTGATTTTTTAAATTTATTTTTTAAAGAGAAGAATAAATTATGATTTATGATTTCAATGGGAAATCTCCCGATATAGATAAAACTAGTTATATATCTGCTAGTGTTGATGTGATTGGAGATGTTTCAATTGGAAAAGATTCAAGTATTTGGTTTGGTTCAGTCTTAAGAGGTGATATGAATTATATTAAAATAGGGTCTCGAACAAATATTCAAGATAACTCTACCATCCATGTAACTACAGATTTATATCCAACAATTATTGGTGATGAAGTAACAATAGGTCATAATGTAATTGTTCATGGATGTCAAATAGAAGATCGATGCCTGATAGGAATGGGCTCAATAATTATGGATGGAGTTGTTGTTGGAAGTGGTTCACTGATTGCTGCCGGAGCTTTAATATCACCAGGAACTAATATTCCACCAAACTCGCTTGTAGTTGGCCTCCCAGGAAAAATTATACGCTCTACTACCTCAAAAGAATACAATGAAATTATTGAAAGAGCTCAGCACTATATTGATTTCTCAAAAAAGTATATATAATGTCAAGCTTATTCCCGAAGATACTAAGTAAAGGTAATTATACATATAGTGATTTTAAGATGTTGACATCTGGCTATGTATCTGGAGATATTCAAGAAAGTGATATGGAAGATTGGATTAAGCATATTTTTAAAAGAGGTATGTCTACTAAAGAATCTGCATTGTATACTAAATCCATAATAAAATCTGGTCAAAAAATTGACTTCTCTGAATTAGATGCTCCTATAGTGGATAAGCATAGTACTGGGGGCGTTGGTGATAAAATATCACTTATTTTAGGGCCTTTGCTTGCAGCATATGGATATCATGTTCCGATGATTGTGGGAACCAGTCTAGGGCATACAGGAGGAACTCTTGATAAGCTCTGTTCAATTCCTGGTTATAGACCTTATTTAGAACTTGACGAATTTAAAAATATTGTGAAAGAAATTGGTATTTCAATTATGGGACAAACTAAAGAAATCTGTCCAGCTGATAGAAAAATTTATGAGCTTAGAGATAGAATGAATATGATTGATTCTTATCCATTAATTTGTGGTAGTATAATGAGTAAGAAAATAGCCGAAGGTATTGATTCTTTAGTATTGGATATTAAAACGGGTAATGGTGCATTTATGCATTCGATGGATATGGCTATAAATTTAGGTATTCTTCTAAAAAAAATAGGAGAGTTAAATGGAGTAAAAGTTCGTGTCGCCATTACTGATATGAATCAACCTCTAGGCATTTACTCAGGCATAGCATGTGAAGTTCAAGAGAGTATAGATGCTTTAAATGGAAATGGAGATTCAGATTTGATGGATGTTGTTTATCATCTAGCAGAATCAATTATATTATTAAATGATGAAGAATTAGATAAGGAGAAGCTTAAAGAATTAATCAATTCAGGAAAAGCATTTGATAAATTTAATGATATGGTAGAAGCTCATGGAGGCTCATTAGGTGAATTCCATAAAAAAAATTATTATTCAGTAAAACCAAGGTACATAGTAAGGGCAAATAAGAATGGATTTCTTAAATCTTATTCAACAAAAAAAATTGGTGAAGTTCTTTCTTCAATTGGATCAGGCACTCTTGGAAATAAAGATGGAATTGATAATTGGTCAGGTTTGAAAGTTTATAAGAAAATTTCAGATGAAGTCAGTAAAGGCGACCCAGTTCTTGAATTCTATTGCTCTTCTGAAGAAAAAATTAATAACTTGAGTAATGAGACTAATAAAATTTTTGAAATATCGGAAAGAGCAACTAAAAAACAAAAATTAATTTATATATAAAGAGGTAAAATGGAACATCTAATTATTAAAGGTATCGGTCCTGATAGACCTGGGATAGTATCAGATATCTCAAAGTATGTTACTTCAAATAATGGAAATATCGAAGAAAGCAGAATGGTCAGACTAGGATCTGAATTTTCAATACTAATGCTCATTTCAATTTCTAGTGATTCAAAGAAAATATTATTAGATCATCTTGAATCTATTGAGGGCATTAAATTCTATCTTACGCCAACGCGCAAGTTATCCTCCTATGAATACCCAAACTATATTATAAGCTTTGAAGGGGCAGATAATGAAGGGATTGTGCATAGGGTGACTGATTCAATTGCGTCAGTTAATATTAATATTATTGAAGTAGTTACGGATACACATAATGCTCCTGTTACAGGCGCCCCCTTATTTCATATGGTTGCAAAAGTTTATTTGAAAGATGACAATAAAAAGCAATTAATGGAAAAACTAAATGCTATTGAATCTGATTTTGGTATTTCTGTTGAACTAGAGAAGATATAATTGTCAAAAAATATTAATAGAAAAGAATTTTTAAAAAAAACAACAGCTCTTAGTTTAGGTGCAGCTATTTATCCAAGATTTAAATCAAACCTCAAAGATAAAGATAAAGTTAGAATTGGTTTTATTGATTCAATTAAAAGAGGAGTTAAGCCACCATTAGATGTATTTGATGCCGTATCAATGAGTGTAATTTTGCCATTATCTGAAAAATTAATTTCTAATGGAAGTAGCTTTGTTGAATTTCCAGATTTTAAAAGAGGTGCTTGGAAAAATAATAAGCCAATTTTTGGTGTTTCAGATTTATAAGGGAAATTTTTTATGAGAAACATTACTTTAATAGCATTTTATTTTATTTTTAGTTTTTTATTTTCACAGGATTGTGACCCTGGTTATATTGAAATTAATGAGCTTTGTTTTCATGAAGGAGATTTAAGAGTTCTTCAGAAGCTTATTGATAATAGCTATCAAAGTGGTATTGATTTAGGCTGTGAAGAATGGGATCCATACTGTGGATCGCCCAATCCATTTATGGATGCAGATGATTCGTGGATGTGGGTTGTTGTTGATAGTACTTATTTTGAGTGGTCTGGAGATCAGAATGGTATCGTTGAGCCCTTGGAGCTTGGATTGCAAGAATGGAATAATGGTAGGCTAACAACATTAATGTGCGGAGCATATATATATTGTCAATTATCTGGAACAATTCCAGAAGAAATTAATCAATTAACTGAAATAGAGACATTAAGATTAGAGGGTAATTATTTATCAGGATTCATTCCAGAAAGCCTTTGTGAATTACAACTTGAAGAAGCTGATTATCTTCAATATGACTTTACTGGAAATAGGCTTTGCCCTCCTTATCCGGAATGCAGTGGAGAAGGAAGTGATTTTTGGTATCAAGATACATCTTCATGCACAAACATTGGAGATGTTAATTTTGATTATAGCATAAATATTCAAGACATTATTCAATTAATTAGATTTATTGTTGATATTGAAATTCCTGATTATCAACAGGCTATTGCTTCAGATTTTAATTTTGATGGATTTTTTGATGTTTTAGATGTTATCCAAATTGTAGAACTTATAATTAATTAAATTTAAATGCTTAATAAATTAATCATATCTTTGACCTTTAGTTTTTTATTATCTCAAGATTATCCAGTTCTTGGTTCTAGTCAATCGCTAGATTTTATGACATGGAATGTAGAAAACTACCCAAAACATAATCAGACAAATTCATATATGATAGATATCATTAATCAAATCAATGTTGATATTATTGCATTTCAAGAGATAGAAAATCAAAATTCATTTAATAATTTAATCAATCAACTAAATGGTAATTGGATTGGATATAGGGCAGATCAAAATTCAAATTGGGGTGAACTTTCTTATGCTATAAACCTAGATGAGATTGAAGTTGTTGAAGCTTATAGTATACTGAATCAAGATCAATATTTTTTTGCATATCGTCCTCCATATGTACTTGAATTTATATATCAAGGAATTGATTATGTTATGATTAATAATCATTTTAAATGTTGTGGAGATGGTGAGCTGGATTTAAATGATTCATCAGATGAAGAATATAGAAGGCTCATATCAAATCAGCTTCTTGAGGAGTATGTAAATGATACATATCCTAATAAAAGAGTTATTATTTTGGGAGATTTAAATGATTCAATAACTGATGAAGAGGAGGATAATGTATTTTGGAATTTTTTAAATTCTGATTTATTCCTATTTGCTGATTATTCAATCGCCAATGGCACATCTAGCAATTGGTCATTCCCAGGTTGGCCTAGTCATATTGATCACATATTGATATCAAATGAATTATTTTTAGATTATGAGAATTCAGATATACTGACATTTAAAATTGATGATTATTTGTTAGGAGGTATAAATACCTATGATAACTATATATCAGATCATCGACCAGTTTTCATGAGATTTGACTTTGGAAATAATATTCAAGGAGATATTAATAGTGATGGAACTTTAGATATTTTAGATGTAATTGCAATTGTAAATCTAGTATTAGGTAATCAATATAATGAGTTTGCAGATATGAATTATGATGGGATGCTTAATGTTATGGATGTAGTTATTGTTGTCAACTTTATACTTAATTAATATGAAAAGAGTAAAATATTTAACAATTGTAATTATGTCATTTTTTTATATATGGGTCGGAGTAAAACATTTTGTTGACCCTAAATGGTTTGTTCACATTATGCCGCCATATTTGCCGTTTCATTATGCTGCTGTTTATGTTAGTGGATTTTTTGAAATATTATTTGGATTTGGTTTACTAATTCCCAAATCAAGGTATTATGCTGCATGGGGATTAATACTGTTATTGATTGCTGTATATCCTGCAAATATTTATTTAGCATTTAATGAAACTCCTCAAAAGGCGATTGGGATATCTGCTTTTGCTGCTTCATGGGTGAGGCTTCCAATTCAATTTATTTTTCTTGGACTTGCCTATTGGCATTCCAAAGATTAGCTAAATAAAATTTTAAATATTTTGTAATTTATTTAGAATAAATGGAGTAAAAATGAAATCTCTTCAAGACTATATCATTGCCATATCTTCAAATGAATTTAATTTATACTTCATTATCCTAGCGCTCAGCCTCATTGTATATATAGTAACTAGGTATATAGTAATTAAATCAATATCACATTTTTTCAAGAAAACTTCTACAGATTTAGATGATATACTTTTGGAGAAAGGACTATTTAATAGACTTTCATATCTTCCTCCTCTAATAATCATATATAACTTAAATGATATCATCCCAGTATTTGTATATATAGATAGAATTCTTCTTGGAATCATAGTAATTGTTGTAGCTACATCTATAAATGCATTTATAAATGCATCTAGTGATATATACTCAAAAAGTCGATATGCTGGTAAGCTTAATATGAAGAGTTATCTTCAAGTATTAAAATTAATAGTTAATTTATTTGGTATTATTATTTTTGTAGCAGTTCTATCGGGAAATTCTCCATTTTATTTATTGAGCGGAATAGGTGCCTTAACAGCTGTATTAATGCTTATTTTTAAAGATACAATTTTGTCACTTGTTTCTAGTATCCAAATTAGTTCAAATGATTTATTTAAAGTAGGAGATTGGGTTGAAGCGCCTCAATTTGGCGCTGATGGAGATGTTGTTGATATTGCTCTTCATACTATTAAAATTCAGAATTGGGATAAAACAATAAGTATTATTCCAACACATAAGCTCGTAGACTCTTCATTTAAAAACTGGAGGGGAATGTCTAATAGTGGTGGTAGGAGGATAAAGAGATCAATTAAAATTGATATGAATAGTATAAAATTTTGTTCAGAAGAGATGATTGAAAAGTATAAAAATATCAATGTATTAAATGAATATATTAGTAACAAAGTAAAAGAAATCAATAATCACAATAAAGAAAATAGTATAAGTATTGAAACGCAGATCAATGGTCGATCATTAACTAATATTGGTACATTTAGAGCCTATATCGAATCATATTTGAAAAATAATAGTAATATTCATGATGGGATGACTTTTTTAGTTAGACAACTTTCGCCCCAATCAGATGGAGTTCCTATAGAAATATATGTTTTTTCAAATGATACAAATTGGGTTAACTATGAATCTATTCAATCAGATATTTTTGATCATTTATTAGCGATCATTCCTGAATTTGATTTACGAGTTTTTCAGAATCCCACAGGAAAAGATTTTAGTAATTTTTCGCAGTAATTTGTTTGTGTGATAACTTTAAAAAAGGAGCAGAAAATATGCCTTCATTTGACATTGTAAGTTCATTTGATATGCAAGAAGTTGATAATGCTATTAATATGGTAGTTAGAGATATTGCTAATAGATATGATTTTAGAGGTAGTAGCACAAGTGTTGCCCTTGACAAGGGAGATAAGTCCATTACTATATTAGCAGATAATACAATGCAACTTGCTGCAGTTGTTGATATGATTAAATCTCGTGCAATTGGGAGAGGAGTGTCTTTGAAAGTCTTTAAGTTTCATGATGAAGAGACGGCAGCTGGAACATCTCTGAGACAGAAAATTTCAATGAGAGAGGGAATTGACAAAGATAGAGCAAAAAAAATAAATAAGATGATTAAAGATAAAAAATTAAAAGTTCAATCACAAATCCAAGGAGAGCAACTTAGGGTTACTGGTAAAAAGATAGATGATTTACAATCAGTAATTTCTATGCTTAAGACATCTGATTTAGATATTGAACTTCAGTTTATAAACATGAAAAGTTGATTTGAGTATTTTATTTTGTAAATTAAGATAAGCAAATGGGGGAATTATGAAAAATATATTTATTTTATCGATATCTATTATATCCTTTATTAATGCTCAGACTTATTGTGCGGGTGATCAAATAAGTTTAGAGCATCAGAATGAAGAGCATATAGTTGGAGCAGGTTTTGAAGATTATGAAGCAGGAGATATATTCAAGCTATCTGATTGGAATGGAGCATTAAACGGAGGCCAATATCATATAATATTTGTTGATATGAGTGCCAGTTGGTGAGGTCCCTGTCAATCAAATGCTCCCATAGTTGATGGGCTAGAAGAAGATTGGGAAGAGTATGGTGTTAAGTTTGTAACCTCACTATCAGATCCAGGCCAACCATATTCATGCGAACAATGGCAGTCAAATTTTGGTAATTCTGATGCACCTCTTGTAATTGATGAAAATCAAAGTGGTAATAGTGGTCTTTTTGAAAGACTTCATGATTCATGGAATGCATTTCCTACGTTTGCGATTATTGATCACACCATGACGGTTAGAGCTAAACCATGGACTCTAGATGGTAATACGAATTCAAACTCCTGCGATGGTTCTAACAGTACAATTAATGGATGGAGTGGAGGCTCTACCAGTAATTTCTTACAGCAGTTAGTTGATGAATGTGGTGATTTATGTTTAGGGTGTACAGACTGTGATGAAGATGGAGCACAAGACAGTGAAGATAATTGTCCTGGGCTTTATAACCCATCCCAGGAAGATAGCGATGGTGATGGATTTGGTGATGAATGTGATGATTGCCATAACCTTCCTGGTGATGTAAACGATGATTTAAGTTTTGATATTTTGGATGTTATATCTACTGTAAATATAATTTTAGCCGGTGGAATATCATCACCTGATTTTACTGAATGCCAAAAAGCTGATGCTGATCTTAATGTTAATGGTGTTATTAATATTTTAGACGTCATTCAGCTTATTAATCTCATTCTAAACTAACATGGAACCTTTTTTTCAACCTTGGAGCGCTGATCATAAATTTTATATAATCTCTATGGCAGCGCTTTGGGTTTTGGTGCCTTTCGTATCAAATAAATATTTAGGTGAAGATTCAATTAAGAAAGTTGCACTACTCTTAGTTGTATCAATAATAGGTTTAGAGCTAGTTGATGATATATATAGAGTATTTGATGAACGGGGTTGGTTTATAGCTACTGACTTACCACTACATATGTGTGGATTTTCAGTTTTTGCAACTTCTTGGGTGCTAATTACAAGAAATCAAACGGTATTTGAACTGTCATATTTCTGGGGTTTTGGAGGTGCATTACAGGCGATTCTTACACCTGATCCAAGTAGTATAGTTAATCATTTCTATTTATTTTCATTTATGATTTCTCATGGATTGATAATTTTAAATGTTCTATACCTTATTTTCGTATTTAAAATGGTATTAACTAAGGGTGCACTTTTTAGAACTATAATTATTACAAATATACTATTAGTTGGAATTGCATGTATTAATTGGTTGCTAAATGCAAATTATTTCTATCTTTTTGAACCTCCCCCAGTTCAAAATCCACTTATTATGGTTAGAGAGTATCCATTATATTTTGTAAATATGGAGGTTATTGCGATTCTAGTTTTTTATATAATTTCTTTACCCATGCTTATTTATAGAAGTAAACTTGAAAAGTAAAAGACTTTTATTACCCTTTATTTTTACATCATTTTTATTTACTCAAAATTTAAATCTATTAACTTATAATATTCATGGCCTCAATCCTATTATCGCAGGTGATGATCCATATAATAGAATACCGATAATCCTTTCAAATATAACAGAATATGATATCATTTTTTTTCAAGAAAATTGGATTTATGACAATAATTCTTTTTCATCTATGCTAGACAGCTATAATGTATTTACAACAAGCGATTCAAAGTTCTTTTGGCCTATAAATAAAATTATTAACGCTAATGGTGCTGGGTTATCATTGGCGATATCTAAATCAATGGATATAATTGATTCTAATGAACATTTATTTGAAAATTGTAGTGGATGGTTGTCTAAGGATAATGACTGTTTAGCATCGAAAGGATTTCAACATTTAAGAGTTCGTATAGATGGACAAATTTTGGATTTATATAATACGCATTTTGATGCAGGCAGAACTGAATCTGATAAAAATGTACGTCTATCTCAACTAAATCAACTCCAAAATTATATTAAAGCTAACTCTACTAATTATCCAGTTTTCATAGCAGGAGATTTAAATATTCTCTATGAAAGCAGTGAATATAAAATAATTAATTCATTTATTATTGATAATAAGTTTGCATTAGCTAATTGGTCTAGTGATTTATCAAAAAGTAAATTTGGAAAGCTTGATTATATACTTTATAAATCTTCAAATGGAACAGATATAAATCTTGAAAAATGTAAAGTTGATACCAATTTTAGAAGCTTAAGTGATCACCCCGCGATACAGGCAGTATTTAATTTAGAAAATTAGAAAGAATACTATAAAATTTATGATTATAAATTAATTTAAAGTTAGATAGATGTAGCGCCACTAAATATGTCACAGACCCTAGGATTAATCCACCTATCACATCAGTGATATAGTGAATTCCTAACCCAATCCTAGATATTAGTATTAATGTCATCCAAATTAAAAATAGTGGAGCAAGAAAAACATCTTGATTAAACATTAGAAGGGTTATTAGAGTCGCAGAAGCACAATGCCCAGATGGGAAACTATACTTATCAGGAGCTTTGATCAACATTTTTGTATAATTATATTCATAAGGTCGATTCCTTTTAACATATTGTTTTAATGTAAAATATATCGGCACTTGAAATAGTATGAATGCTGTACCTCCATAAATCCAGATAAAGGAAGCTTGTTTATTGGTCAGCATGTTATTAGTTAATTCAGGTAAAAATGGAAGAATAATGAAGTAAAATATATAGGTTCCTCCCCCACTGGTATGCGTTATATAGCTGAAAAATGATGCAATGAATTTATTTCTAGAAAAATAATTATTTAGGATTTGGGTTAAATATAAGTCTGCATAAAATATTCTTCTCATATAGTTTAAAAAAATGCCGATTTAGTGATAATCGGCATTTAATATTTATCTTTAAGGAATAATTATTTTGTAAAGTTTAGAGTTACGCATAGCTCTGGAGTAGATATAACAGTAATTGATATAGAACTACCATCAAAGTCAAGTTCATTACCTTCAAATAGACTATCATCATTTACATCATCCATGGTATATAAATCTAAATCTCCATCTAGAACCCCTGAAGATCCATCATCCCATGTTCCACCCACAGGCCCAAGAACACATCCATCTTCCGTAAGAATGTCACATGAAGAACCATTCCAAAAAACCAGATTATCTTCAAGGGCTTCACATAAACCTTGTGTTAAATCATTATATTCAACACAGGCACCTTCATATGAAATAGTATAGGTGTTATCACTATTGATATTTAGTTGGATATCAACTGCATTAGTTATTACGGTGTTTTCTGATATAATATTTTCTGCGAGAGTAGAATCTATACTCCATTGATACTCTATGTAATCAAGTTGATTTGCATAAACCTGATCTTCATTGGTATCATAGGTATCATCTTCATAGGACTCTTCACACCAGCCCTCTGGCTGCCCATTACAAATTATCTCAGTTAAAGATTGGGCTTCATTTTGTTGATCCTGCGTAATTTGATATAATATATAATCGTCAAATGTAAGTTGCTGGTCTCCACAATTCGGGGAGTAAATGTATTGATCAGAATTCCATTGACCATTTATTTGTACAGAAGAAGGTCCTGATGAGCTATCATTTGAACATGAATAAATTAAAAGTGATAATAAGGATAAAATTAAATATTTTTTTATTGGCATTGATAATCCCTGAGTTGTTGAAAAGTTTACTATATCTAAATATAAAAAAAATAACCCTCAATTTTTACATAATATTACAAATAATAATGTGGAATTTATTTTTTATAATCAATAATATAATAATATGAAAAACATAAAAATATCAATCATGGCAATAATGATTTGTTTGAGCTATTCTCAAGAATCGTTTAATACTCAATTTATATCTAATTGGATAAGATCAAATGAAAACTATTGGCCTGATAATATATCTGACTATAATGATATTTGGGGGTATGAGGCTGATGATGGAACATTATATGCTTTAATTGGGGGATGGGATGGGACATATATAGTTAATATTTCATCAAATCCTGATTCGCTTGAGCTTGCATCGTTTATTCCGGGTTCACAATCTAGCCACCGAGATATTAAAACCCATCAAAATTATATGTATGTAGGAACAGAAGCAAATATGCCAAATTCAACTCTTTATGAACAAGGTGAATATTATATTGAGCCGCAAGGAATTCAAGTTATAGATATTCAAGATCCTTATAATCCAGTAATCCTTGATGAGTGGGATGGTGTTGTGCAATCTCACAATGTAATGGAGGCTGATGGGTATTTGTATGTTATTGGCTCAACAGATGAGTATAGTCAAGATGGTGAATCTGAATCATGGGGTTTAGATGATTTAATTATTTTAGATCTTGAAGATCCTTCAAATCCTACAAAAGTAGGAGGCTGGAGTGGCGAATATCTACATGATGTTTGTATTAATGGGGATTTGCTTTATGGTTGTGCTATATATGTTGATGAGATGTATGTTTTTGATATAAGTGATAAATCCAATCCATCATTGATCTCATCATGGCCGGGTATTCCGAAGGCTCATGCTTGTTGGGTTTCAGAGGATAGTCAAACAGTTTTTACTGGTTCAGAAACCACTGGTGGGCATATCATGTCTTGGGATGTTAGTGATTTGTCAAATGTGGAATTTCTTGATGCATGGCTTCCAGATGGTGGTGAGAACTGGTCTGCTCATAATGTTTTTGTCCTTGATGATATGCTTTACATCAGTTACTATATTTATGGACTTCAGGTATTAGATATCACTGACCCTTCAAGCCTTGAATTAGTTGCATTCTATGATACCTTCGATCAAGAGACGGATTATATTTATACTGGAGCATGGGGAGCATTTCCTTATTTTGGGTCCGATAATGTTTTGATTTCAGATAGAGTTACAGGACTATATGTCGTTGATGTTGAGGGAGCTGTTGATGATCAACATGGAGATATAAATCAAGATATGGAAATTAATATTATGGATGTCATGATTTTAATTAATTTTATCCTAGAAGAATCAATTCCTACGGATTACGAATTTTTTGCTTCTGATTTTAATGAGGATGAAAGACTTGATGTCCTTGATGTAATTTATCTTGTAAATACTATTCTTCAGAATTAGAGCCGGGTGGAATGCCTTTGCTCTTATCGTAAATATTTAATATTTCTCTTGTTACACCATCTATATCATTATGTTTCTTTAATAGATTACTTTCAATGTTAGAAATTCCAGTAATCCTCTTATAGGTTTTATACTTAAACTCTTCTTTTCGTTCAGGTTTTTCAACTACAGGCTCTGGGTTTACTTCAGGTTCATTTTGACATGAAAATAAAAATAAAAATAATGAGAATGTTAAATATTTAATCATTATATAATTTATGACTTTAACTTTGTTTGAAGCAATGATGCTGCTCCTATCTGAGCAGATAACTCTTTATCTTTACTTTCAAATATATCTATTTGATTTTTAGCATATGATGGGCAGTGATCTTTGATTGTGGATTTCATAGAGTTGCTAAAATATTTAAAAGCTTTTGATACACCGCCTCCTAAGGAAATCATTTGAGGATCAATCATATTTATAAAGTGACTCATAGCAAGACCAAGATGTACTCCAAATTCATCCCAAATATTTTGAGCATCATTATTTCCTGTAGAGGCTAAGTCATACAGCTCTTTTGGTGTTAATTTTTTCTTAATATTGTTTAATGCCATTTTCTCTATTCCAGAAATTGATATGTATGTTTCCCAGTTTCCATGCTCTAAAGGAGAAATTGCATACTCTGCTGCCATTCCATTTGCTCCTGAAAAGATTTTTTCATTTATTATAATACCAAAACCAAGCCCAGTTCCCAATGTCAAGGCGCCAAAAACTGAAGGACTATTTTTTTGTTTTTTCCATTCACCAAGCGCGAATAGATTTGCATCATTTTCAATATAAACAGGAAGCCTGGTTCTAGTTTCGAGCTCATTCCTAAGATTAATATTTTGCATATGAACTAAATTTGGAGTATCAAGAATGATTCCATTTTTTGAATCTAGAGGGCCTGGACATGCGACTCCAATTCCAATAAGTTCATTACAGTTGAAGTTATTAACTTGATTGGATAGGTAATTTAGAAGGTCTCTGGTTGAACTTACATTTGATATTAGTTCTTTTGGTGAAGTCTTTATTACATTTAAATCTTCATCAAAAAGTGAGGATGAAAAGGTTGTCCCTCCAATATCTATGCCAATAATTTTTTTACTCATAGTCTAATTCCTAACATTAAGTTAAATTTATATAAGAATAATTAAAATAATGGTATTAAATTTATTAAAGCTGTTATCAATGGTGGGTGTAGCTCAGCTGGTTAGAGCACCTGGTTGTGGTCCAGGGGGTCGTGGGTTCAAATCCCATCACTCACCCAAAAAGCAAGCCAAGTTAGAATGATAGATCAGCTTATAAGTATTGTGAAATTGACTGGCTCATAAACTATTGATTGGAATGTTGGTATAAATTCAAGTGGTATGTATTTTATAAGATTTAATGCTGAAAGTAATATGCATACTAAAAAAATATTATTAGTAAATAACATTTAGTACATCTAAAAAAGCCCCATTTTGGGGCTTTTTTTTGTATCAAAAATTTGATAATGGCTGTAAATTCACATAAGTTTTCAAAAGAAAATTAATTTCATCGCCCTCGTGGCTCAACTGGATAGAGCACTGGGTTTCGGCCCCAGCGGTTACAGGTTCGAATCCTGTCGAGGGTACACTATCAATTA
>MDTB01140408.1_pt1 | contig 15058 bp, 10 predicted proteins | sample 811161 | NCBI WGS metagenome assembly MDTB01 (sample SAMN05326650, study PRJNA326480) | marine metagenome | isolation source: seawater | place: Mediterranean Sea | collected 2009
ATGGGAATAGACCTCGTCGTCTTTCATATGCTGCGGATACTCCTTGAGCGTGACACCACACCCACTGGCAGACGAAATGACCGCATCAACCTCGTCCAGCAGAGGGTCCAGACGATCCAGCAGGTGGCGCATGCGACGCAGCCCTCCTTCGTGGTCACTCATGTGATATTGCAGCGCACCACAGCAGCCTTCACCCGAGAGCTGCAACGGCTCAACACCCGCATGGGTCAGAAGTGAAACGAGTGCGCTGTTCACCCCCGGCGTCACAACGTCCTGGGTGCATCCCCCAAGCAGCAGCACCCGTTTCTGTGCGTTGGTCACAATCCCTGGTTGGAAACGGGAAGGCACTGCCGAGGGGATCATTGATTTTACGAAGCCAGGCAGGACGGGGCGCAGCCCTCGCCCTATGCGATACATCAGCGAAAACAGCCAGTAACGGGGTATGACGTTTCGAAGTAACCAGGATTTCACCCGATGGCTGGCGGGGGGTACCACCTTGGTCGAGGCGATCCCGCGACCCACGTCCAACAGACGGCCATATTCGACGCCAGAAGGACAGGTGGTCTCACAGGCCCGGCAGGTCAAACAGCGATCCAGATGTTCCGACGCATCACTCCCGATCGTATCGGTCTCCAGCAGGTTCTTGATCAGGTAGATTCGGCCACGTGGGCCGTCCAGTTCATCACCCAGCAACTGATACGTCGGGCACACTGCCGTGCAGAAGCCACAATGCACGCAGGCCCTCAGAATGTTCTCGGCCTCCTGCACATCGGACCGACCTGCGAGCTGTGGATGGATATGGGTCTGCATCAGAGTCCCCGGTACATGCGGTCCGGGTTCATGATACCCGTTGGATCAAAGGCTTTCTTCAGGCGCTGATGCAGCCCCCTGATGTACTCATTCAATGGCGGCATACGCTCCGAGGGACCACTGCCTTCCTGATCCCGGTACAGCCAGCCGGGAGCGGACTCAGATCTCGGAATCGAGACTGGATCCGCAAGCCAGCGAAGCGCGCCGCCCCACTCCACTAAAGCCGCATCCGCGATATGAACGGGGTTATCCGGTGCCACTGACAATCGCCAGAGTTGTCTCGCCGATATCTGCGCTGATAACTGTTGCGTTGCCGCCAGCGCCCAGTTGTCACCGGACGCTTCTTCTCCGCCAATCTCGCTCGTGGCGGCACGCACACCAATCTCTGTCCCCGACAACCGGATGAAAAGCGTCTTCTTGGTGGCCATCAGACCTGACAGCGGCGCGCCACTATTACGCAACGCGTTCATTCGCGTTCTGATCTGATCACGTTCGATCTCCTGAACCAGTGTGACCTCCAGTTCAGGTCGGGGCAGCACCTTCAAACTGATATCTGCCAGGACCCCAAGGGTACCGAAAGCCCCGGTCATCAATCTGGCAACGTCATATCCAGCAACATTCTTCATCACCTGGCCGCCAAACTCGTTATACACGCCCGAAGACGTGACGACACCAACGCCCAGCACAAAATCACGTACAGAACCGGTAAACGGCCGCCGTGGACCCGACAAACCGCAGGCCACTGTGCCGCCAAGCGTAGACGACCCGTAATCCGGAGGATCAAATGCCAGCATCTGACCCTCTGCATCCACCAGTGCATTGAGTTCAGAAACAGGCGTCCCCGCTCGCGCCCGCAACACTAGTTCTCGCGGTTCATAACTGATCACACCGCGATGGGCTGACACATTGAGTTTATGGCTGTTCTCGTGGCTACCGGAGGACAGAAACGACTTACTGCCACCACCGACGATATCAATTGGCCGCGCAATCGCACTCTGTTCGCGGACCTCGTCGGTCAGCTGGGTGATCAGGTCTGATTCGGCCAATGTCAGAAACGTTCCAGCTCAGGGAAGCGTGTCTTGCCACCATGAACGTGCATCGCACCAAACTCTGCACATCGGTGAAGAGTGGGTACCGCCTTACCTGGATTCAACAACCCCTTGCTGTCGAAGGCTTCTTTTACAGCGTGGAAAAGAGACAGTTCCTCTTCGCTGAACTGAATACACATCTGATCGAGCTTCTCCACGCCAACCCCGTGCTCACCGGTGACCGTACCCCCTTTTTCAATACACAGGGTCAGTATCTCTGCGCCAAATGCCTCGGCGTTTTCCAGCTGATCTTCATCGTTCGCATCGTAGAGTATCAACGGGTGCAGGTTGCCATCACCCGCATGAAACACATTGGCAACACCAAGACCATACCGCTCCGACATTTCTGTAATTGCGCTCAACACCCCGGGAAGCTCACGCCGGGGGATCGTGCCGTCCATACAGAAATAATCCGGGGCGATCCTGCCAACCGCAGGGAACGCAGATTTCCTTCCCCGCCACAATTGCTGACGATCCGCTTCGTCGAATGCTTCACGAATCGTCGTGGCACCGTTTCTCTCGAGAACAGCCTTGAGCCGCGTCAACTGTGCGGCAATCTCTTCCGCGGTTCCATCGAGTTCACACAGCAGTACGGCCGCTGCGTCGACCGGGTATCCCGCCGAGGCAAAAGCCTCTGAAGCGCGAATCGCCGGATTGTCCATCATCTCAAGACCCGCTGGCAGAATGCCGTCAGCAATGATTTCACCAACAGACTCACCCGCTCGCACCACATCGTCAAAACCCGCCAGTACAACACAGACGCTTGCCGGCAGCGGCAACAGGTCCACTGTGACTTCGACCACGATGCCCAACATGCCCTCGGAACCGTGCATGAGTGCAAGCAGATCGTAACCGGGCGAATCAAGACCATCACTACCCAGCTCATACAGTTCGCCGGAAGGTGACACGATTTTCAGTTTTCGCACATTGTGCACAGTCAGACCGTACTTCAGGCAATGTACGCCGCCCGAGTTTTCCGCCACGTTGCCACCAATGGAACACGCGATCTGTGATGATGGGTCTGGCGCATAGTAGAGTCCCTGCGCACGTACCGCTTCTGAGATGGCAAGGTTCGTAACGCCCGGTTGCACCCGAGCCGTTCCATTGACCCTGTCTACAGAGAGGATACGATTGAATTTGGAAAGGCCCAGGAGCACACCGTCCTCATGCGGCATGGCACCACCCGAAAGACCGGTACCGGCACCCCTGGCTACAACGGGCACATCGAACCTGTGACACAACCGCATCACTGCCTGAACCTCGGAAATCGTATCAGGAAGGACCACAATACCCGGGCGTTGTTTTTTCGCCGTCAGCCCGTCCGTTTCGTACACAGCAAGGCGTTCCGGGTCAGCAATCACATGGTCTTTGCTGACCTTATTCAATCGTTGGATGAACGCTGGGGTAACTCGCATCGGAAGGGATTATACGTATAATCGACCTCCCTTACACCGAGCTTCGGTGCCCCTCCAGTGGCCAATATGCAGATAGATTCGATCGACGACATCCTTGACGACTTCCGCTCCGGAAAGATCGTTCTGCTCATGGATGACGAGGATCGCGAGAACGAGGGCGACCTCATGGTTGCTGCAGACTGCGTCACTTCTGAACACATTGCATTTTTCGCGCGCCACGCCTGCGGACTCATCTGCCTAACCCTGACAGAGAAACGGGCGACCCAGCTCTCGCTCCCATTGATGGTCGAGCAGAATCGTTCCATGCACGAGACCAATTTCACAGTCTCGATCGAAGCGGCACGCGGCATCACGACAGGTATTTCAGCTGCCGATCGTGCGACCACCGTGCAGGCAGCAGTCGCACCCGGGGCAGGCCCTGACGATGTTGTCATGCCGGGCCATATCTTTCCGTTGATTGCGAAACGAGGCGGTGTATTGACCCGTGCAGGTCACACTGAGGCGGGCTGCGACCTGGCGCGACTAACGGGACATGAACCCGCCGCGGTAATCGTCGAGGTCATGAACGAAGACGGTACGATGGCTCGCGGTCCTGAGTTGATGCAGTTCGCTGAGAAGCACGGCATCCGGATGGGTACGATCGCGGATCTGATTCACTATCGCACCCTACACGACAAGACCATTGAGCTTTTTGACGAAAAACCAGTACAGACCCTCCACGGCGAGTTCACTCTGCGTACCTATACCGACAGTGTGTCGGATTGTATTCACTACGCGCTCGTCAAAGGGAACATCACCGAGGCCGAACCTTGTCTCGTCCGCGTCCAGACACTGAACACGCTACGGGATGTCCTGGGCACCACGCGTGATGGTTTCCGTCCGTCGTGGTCTTTGAACGACTCTCTCAAACGGATAGATGCCGAAGGCCATGGCGTTGCGGTGATCGTCGGACAGGAGCACTCAATGAACGAGGCGCTGTCTCAGGTCCGGCACTTTCCGGAAGTACCACCAGAACAGCGCAACCTCTCAGAACTTGGCGTTTTTCGGGTCGTGGGAATTGGCTCACAGATTCTGCGCGACATCGGCGTTGGAAAAATGCGCCTGCTCAGTTCACCGACTCGTTACAACATCTCCGGGTTCAACCTCGAGGTTGTGGAGTTTGTTGAAAACACTTCTGATTGAGAAACCCGACTCGGACTGTAAGCACATGTTCCTATTGAAAGGTCGCATCGTGCAACGCGCACCTCTCCTTCTGATCCCGTTTGCGCTCACCGCCTGCGAAAGCACCTACTAAGACATGATGGAGAAGGTCGGTGTCTAAAAGCGAGCCATTCTCATCGATCGCATTGAAGACGCACAACAGACCCAGGAAGCAGGACAGGAACAATTTTTCAGCGCGCTGGAACAGTTTCGTTCTGTCTTGAATTTTGACGACGGTGACCTGGAAGCTGCGTATGAGACTCTCAACGATGAATACGAAGACAGTGTCGCTGCCGCAGAAGCCATCACTGACCATATCGGCAGTGTGGAATCGGTTGCCGAAGCATTGTTTGACGAGTGGCATGACGAACTTGATGAGCACACCAGTCAGAGTCGCAGGCGTGATAGCGCAAATCAGCTGAAAGCGGACCCGGTCCCGATACGACAGGCTGCTGGGTTCGATGCGTCGTGCGGAACGCAGCATCGATCCGGTTCTCGCCGCCATGATAGACAACGTGCTGTACCTCAAGCACAACCTGAACGCACGCGCGATCAGTTCACTCAGGGATGAACTGGACAGTGTGGACGACGACGTCAATACCCTGATCAGCACTATGCAGGCAGCGATCAACGAATCCAATCAGTTTATCGCTGATCTTAAGGGCGGCTCATGCAGATCAGGGTGGAGACACCCGGGCATAGGTGAAATCCGGATCAGGCCCCATGACACGCCTGGTAACCCCTTTTAGCTGCGGGTGCGCTACCCAGGCAGAACCTGTTTCGGCCAGTGGCAGCACCGGCAGATGCTCGGTGATCAACTGTTGCAGAACCCCGGCAGACGCCATTCGCTTCTTGCGAACTGGTTCCCTGATAAGAATCGCAAGTTGCCTGTCATATTCTTCATCCTGCCAACGCCCCCGATTGTTCGCGTTGTACGAACCGAGCAGATCCGCATAGGTCACAATGTCGTCAAAGTCCGGATACCAGCTCGACAGTGCAATATCGAAATCACCGTTACGTGATTTCACGAGGTACTGTTTAAACGTCTGCTGATCAATCCTGACCCGGATACCCAACGTCTCCGAAATGACGCCTTGAAAGAACTCTGCAACCCGCACGCCTGTCGGCGAACTGACCGTCAGCAGCACCAGGGAGGTGTCCTTTGCCGCTGGATGGTGTTCGAAGAAGTCGCGCAGGTGTTTGTTCGCAAGATCAACGTTACGTGGTCGTTCCTGCACCGGATGTTCTTCGCTGAACTTCCCCTCTGCGCCCTCGACCCACGCGGGAAAGAAGCTGTAGGCAGGTTTGTAACCCGGGATACCAATCACACGATTGACATAGTCTTCGACGCTGAACGCATTGGCGATGGCAAATCGAAGATCAGAATGTGCGGTGGGTCTCCCCTCACGATGGTTAAACCAGAGGTAGGACAGACCACCGGAGGCAAACGTCCTCATCCGCAACCCATGGTCGAGCGCGTCCCCGACTGTATCGGTGCCCAGGCTCGTATACGCGATCGCTTCATCCCGAAACAGATTGAGCCTGGCGCGATTGTCTTCAGTGACATAGGCAATATCGATACGGTTCAACGAAATAGACGCCGCATCCCAGTAGTCCGGGTTCCTGTCGAGCACCAGGCGTGCGCCATGAGTCCATTCACTCAGCACAAACGCGCCGTTGTACAGGATGGTGTCCGCCTCGCTGGCGTACCTGTCACCCTGACTCCGATGAAAAGTGCGTCGTATTGGAAAGAAGGCGGCATGCGTCATCAGGGCGACACAGTAGCCACACCCGGTTTCAAAACGAACCCGCAGTTCGTCATCAGAAATGGCCTCGATACCCAATGCTTCGACCGGTTTTTCGCCACGCGAGATCGCGGCGGCATTCTCAAACGGAATTGCGATCGCCGCGTAGGGCGACGCACGTCCGGGATCGACAAGCAGCTGCCAGGCGTATACAAAATCATCCGCGACCACAGGCGACCCATCAGACCACTTCGCATTGCGACGCAACTTGTACGTGATGCCATCGTCAGTGACCTGCCACGAACTGGCCACACCCGGTGCAATCCGACCCCTTCGGTCGTAGCGCACCAGGCCCTCGTTGACGTGCCCAAGAATGCGAAAGCTGACCAGGTCGGTTGTTCGACTGGAATCCAGGTTCGGTGGCTCCTGGGTGATCGCGATCGTGATGTGCTGCTGATCGTAGTCCACCGCCGCCAACACCTGACCCCAGCATGCAAACGCAGCCGCGAATACCAACAGTGTTGTGCGATACATGGGTCGTCGTGATTTTATGAGTCTTTCCATACCGTCCGGTCAAATATATTGAAACCTCTCGCTTCATTCTGACATTGGGCATTGTTCAGTGACAGTCCAGGTCAGTACACTCATCTCATTATGATCGTCAAAACCACCTCTGACCCTGTGGCCACACTGGCACCGTTTCATCCGTCCATCCGTCAATGGTTTCAGGGACGATACCCGTCCCCAACAGCCGTTCAGGTCAACGCGTGGCCAAGGATCCAGACCGGCAAGCATCTGCTGATTACCGCCCCAACAGGGACGGGCAAGACGATGACCGCGTTTCTCTGGACCCTGAACCGGTTTGCCACGGGTGATCTCGCACTGGGAGCAACGCGCGTGTTGTACATCAGTCCGCTAAAGGCGCTCAACAACGATATCGCCAAGAATCTGCTCAATCCGCTGTCCGAATTGCGCGAACAATTCCCTGACTTTCCCGAGGTTCGGGTCCAGACTCGAAGCGGGGACACGGAGCAGCAGCAGCGCAGGCGTATGATCCGAAACCCGCCGGAAATCCTGATCACAACGCCAGAGAGTCTGAACCTGATGCTCTCGTCCGCCAGCGGTCTTAGTATGTTGGGCAATATCGAAACGGTGATTCTGGACGAGATTCACGCCGTCGTGGACAGCAAACGTGGTGTCTATCTGATGACCGCGATCGAACGACTGGCAGCGCTCTCAGGTGAGTTTCAACGGATTGTACTGTCCGCAACCGTCAACCCCCTTACGCGCGTGGCGGACTTCGTCGCGGGGTACAGACTGGATGAACAGAAACGCCTGATCCCGCGCCAGGTGGGTATCGTAAGGACAGACGCGACCAAGGACTTTGATATTCGGATCCGTTACCCGGAGACCACTGCCAATCGGCCACAGGATGAAAAGATCTGGCCAACCCTGGCCGCGGACTTCCATGAGCGAATCAATGAGAATCGCTCCACGCTGCTGTTTGTGAATTCACGCACGCAGGCCGAGCAGATCACGAAGATGATCAACGAGGAGGCGGACGATCTCATCGCCTACGCCCACCACGGGTCTCTTTCGCGGGAACTACGGATCGAGGTCGAAAACAGATTGAAGCGTGGCGAACTGGCGGCCATCGTCGCCACCAGCACACTTGAGATGGGAATCGATATTGGCCACCTGGATGAAGTGATCCTGCTGCAATCGCCGGGCAACATTGCCTCCGCGATCCAGCGGATTGGGCGTGCCGGTCACCAGGTCGGTGAGGTCAGCCGTTGCACCCTCTACCCCACCCATCCGATGGATTTCGTACACGCAGCTGTGCTGTCGAAGGCAGTCGAGGATGGCAATATCGAGCCCATCAGCACCGTTGACTGTCCACTCGATGTGCTTGCGCAGATCATGATCTCGATGACAGGTATCCAGACCTGGGACATAGACGATCTCTTTACGGAAATTCGTCGTAGCACCGCGTTTCACAACCTGACCCGCGGGCAGTTCGATCTTGTACTGAACATGATGGCAGGCCGGTACTTCGAGAACCGGATCAGCGAATTAAAGCCGCGACTATCACTGGACCGTACCGAAAATACGGTCAGGACACAGAAAGGCGCCTTGTTGTCGCTTTACCTCTCCGGTGGTGTCATTCCGGATCGTGGGTACTTCCAGATCCGCATGGAAGGTTCCGGTGCTCGCATCGGCGACCTGGATGAGGAGTTCGTGTGGGAAGCGAACGTCGGGAATGTATTCACGTTCGGCACCCAGCAATGGGAGGTGAAGAAGATCACCCACAACGATGTGCTGGTCGCCCCGGGTAAACCAGGTGCATCAAACCCACCCTTCTGGAAGTCCGAGAGCCTGGACCGCAGCCTGCACCTGTCCGAACGCATTGGTGAATTCCTGGAAGGTGCAGAAAACGAGATCGACGGAGAAGACTACGCGACGCAGCTTCACCAGACCTACCCCATGGAATCATCCGCCTGCACTGCGCTGATCGAGTTTCTGCAGCGACAACGTCACCACTGCAATGCCCCGTTGCCTCATCGTCATCACATACTGGTCGAACACATTGATCGGGCACCAGGTGGCGCCGATGGCCAGCAGATCGTGTTTCACACCCACTGGGGCAATCGGGTGAATCGTCCTCTGGCGATGGCCATGACCGCTGTCTGGCACGAAAAGTACGAGGAGCACATCACGCCTCACGTGGATAACGATGGCGTCGTGGTGCAACTACAGGCTGAAACCGATGCTGCGGAACTGCTGACAGATATCAATCCCGGACGCCTCGAGGACTACCTGCGCAGCCAACTTGAAACTTCGGGATTTTTCGGCGCCCGCTTTCGCGAAAATGCAGGTACCGCCCTGCTGCTGTCGAAGGGGCGTTTCAATGAACGAAAACCACTGTGGATGAGTCGTCTTCAGAGTAAAAAGCTACTGGACACGGTACAACGCTGGGACGACTTTCCACTGCTGCTGGAAACCTGGCGTACCTGCCTGCGAGATGAATTTGATCTTGAGGGACTGCAGATGCTGCTCAGTGAGATTGCATCCGGCGACATCAGGATTACCGAGATCCGGACCCAGACGCCAAGCCCGTTTGCCGCTGTCCTGGCCTATGACCAGTTGAACACCTATGTCTACGAGGGAGACGACCCGACTGCGGTCACAGAGAGCAGACTGCGCACCGATCTACTTGAGGAACTGGTGTTTTCCGAAGGCCTACGTCCCACCGTTGATGCAGCACTGGCACGTGAGTTTGAACAACGTCGACAGCGCCTCGTACCCGGTTACGCACCCAGCGATCCGGATGATCTTGTGGATTGGGTGTCGGAGCGCTGTCTGCTGCCGCGCGATGAATGGATCAGCCTGATTGACGACACCGAACTAAACGATTCGCACCCCCGGCTCTGCTGGCAAAACAGCCTGCTGATGACCGTCGATCAGCGTGACCTGAACACCGACACCACGGCTCTCATACACAACCTGTTGCAGTTTCATGGCCCAATTGCCGTTGATCGATTCTGCGACCTGTATCGCTTCGATGAGCCAGCGATCCGCGCCGAACTGGACCGCCTGATTGCCGACCAACAGGTCATCGTCGGGCCGCTGCTCACCAATGATCCTGCACTCTACGTGTGTGAGGCGGGAATTTTTGAGGCATTGCTGCGAATCGGTCGCCTGAACCGACGCAGCCAGCTAGAGCCGATGCCACTCGATGCATTGCCGACATTCCTGTTCGCCTGGCAAACGCGCAGCAGGGATGCCACCGATGTCCTCGATGTCCTGCATGGTTATGGGGCGCCTGTTGAAGCCTGGGAATCTGATCTTTTACCCGCCCGCATCCCTGGCTATCGCCCGCATCAACTGGATACATTGTTCAACGAAGAAGACCTGACTTTCGTCGGGTGCGGCGAAAAACAGATTACACTCTGCTGGCCCGATGACCTGGACCTGATCAGTGAACAACCGGTCAGCGGTTCCTCCATCCTGCCCGACGCTCGCGCGCGTTATGACTTTGGCACGTTGCAGGACGCCACCGAAATGTCCGCATCGGAACTGACAACAGAACTGTGGCGCGAGACATGGTCTGGCCAGATCACCAACGACAATATGACCAGTCTGCGCAAGGCGCTGCTCAATGATTTCGGAGCACCCGACATCTCCAACACAGGAACACAGAGACGAGCGGTACGACGCAATATGAGAAGCTGGCGTCAACGCGTTCCCTTTTCAGGGAACTGGTATGCACTGGACTATCCACCGCCCCCTGCTGATCTTATCGATGCCGAGGAGGTAGCCAAGGATCGTGTACGTCTGTTGCTGGCACGTTATGGGGTACTATTCCGCGAACTCCTGACGCGTGAATTGCCCGCACTGCAGTGGCGTCGCCTGTTTCGTTCCCTGCGTATCATGGAACTTGCCGGTGAAGTCATCGCGGGACATTTTTTCACAGAGATCCCCGGCCCCCAGTTCATTTCAAGGACAGCGCTGCGCTATCTGACCAGTGCCTGGAATCGCGGGCATGTGTTCTGGATCAACGCGACCGACCCGGTGGCATTGAGTGGCCTGGGACTGCGGCGGGGTGAGGTCACCCGTCGCCACAGCAACCACCTAGTATACCGGGGTACGGAGCTAGCCATGGTGAGTGAAAGTCTGGGGCGCCGCCTCACCTTCCACATCGAGCCTGATGACGAGGACATGCATGAGGTGCTGGCCGTCTTGCGCCACCTGCAATACAGGGATGTGAATCCGGTCAAAAACCTTTCGATTGAAACCATCAATGATCGACCGGCACGCGAAAGTCCGTATCTCGATATCATTGGTAATCATTTTGATGTCGTGCGGGATTACCGTTACGTCTACCTTGAACGTTCAAACCTCTGAGCAACCGTCCATGTCAAACGCGGATTCATTATTGGTCTATACCCATCCGGATTGTCTGGACCACGCCTTTGCAGGACATCCGGAGCGACCGGAACGCCTGACGGCAGTCATTGATCGTCTCAACGAGAGCGGAATCATGGATGAGGTCACGCTTGTAGAAGCCAGTGAAGCTTCCGGTGACGATCTGTCATCTGTTCACGACCCGGATCTGATCGAGATTCTCCGAGTCAATGAAAGAACAGACGCCATTGTGAGAATTGACCAGGACACCTATCTTTCGCCAGGCAGCAATCGCGCGGCTCGACTTGCCTGCGGAGCCTCAACAGAAGGAATCCGCGCCATTCTTCGTGGGGAAGCACAACGTGTCTTCTGTGCCGTGCGGCCACCAGGACACCACGCGGAAATCAACACTGCCATGGGTTTCTGCCTCTTCAACACGATCGCTGTCGCTGGCGCCGTCGCCCTGGCAACTCCCGGGATCGACCGGATCGCCATCCTCGACTTTGATGTGCATCAGGGGAACGGGACAGTTGATATCTTCAAGGACGACGAACGTGTGCTGGTGGTTTCCAGCTTCCAGGAGGACTTCTACCCGATGCGTTACATGGACTACCACAATCCACATGTGGTGCCATGCCCGCTCGCAGCCAACACGGGTAGCCGGGACTTTCGTCGCGCCGTCGAAGCCTCATGGTTACCGGCGATTCCGCGACACAACCCCGATCTCATTCTGGTCTCCGCTGGGTTTGATGGGCACGCGCAGGACCCGCTCGGTGGTCTCAGTCTGAGCACAGACGACTATCGCTGGATCACGGCGCTGATAGCAGGTCTCGCGGATGAGCATTGCGAAGGACGCCTGTTGTCAACGCTGGAAGGTGGTTACGATCTGGCGTCGCTGGCTGACAGTGTCGAGATGCATGTTTCCGAACTGTTGAAGTGACCCTCCGGGGATCCTTGAGCAGAACAAGCGCGTCGATCAGGCGACGTACTGACTGATGTCGACCTCATCAATCTGGCTGTCCAGCAGATATTTCTTCGCGTAGTCCTGGTAGACCCCCGAATTCAGAAACAGCTTGAACAGATCGCCATCCAGATGTTGATCCTTGACCATGAAGCTCATGATCCGAATCGATTCGCTCAGGGTCTTTGGTAACTTGTAGGGTCGATCCGCAGCGGTCAGGGCCTCAAACACATCGGCGATCGCCATAATGCGAGCCGGGATCGACATCTCGCTACCTTCAAGTTTCTTCGGGTATCCGGTGCCGTCCATCTTCTCATGGTGGCCGCCTGCGATTTCCGGGACGTTCTCAAGATTTTTCGGAAACGGCAGACTTTCCAACATCACAATCGTCTGAACGATATGGTCATTGATCTTGAATCGGTCTTCTTCCGTGAGCGTGCCTCGACCGATACACAGGTTGTAGATCTCGCCAAGATTGTACTTGTGTGCAGGTACCTCGATTTTGAAACCGTAGCGGTTGTCCGGATCTGAAGAGTGCACCACCGCGTCATGTTCAATCACATGATCCTGCCGGTCCGCCAGCAACGGTTCCGCGCAGGGCACCTCTCGGGCGGGTTCCCGTTCGCGACGTTTCAGCTCTTCATGCGCAACACCCGCCCTGTCATGAAGAGTACGGGTCCAGGTTCGAGAGGCAATCTGTTTGACCCGTTCGATACGCTCATCTTCCATGAATTCGCCGCCGAGATTACATTCCGCAATGAAAGCGAAATCTTCATCGAGTTGAGCCAGTTCTGCGTCCAGTGCTTCCTTGATCGCGTCGGCATTACCCTCACCCTTCAGCAGCTTCTCCTGGCAGTCGATGATCGCTTCACGTTTGGCAACCTCGAATCGCATACGAATCTCATGGATACGATTAGTAATCGTCTCGAGCTTGGTCGCCTTGTCGACAACGTATTCTGGTGTGGTGATCTTTCCACAGTCATGCAGCCACGCACCGATATGCAATTCGTGCCATTCCTCTTCCGTAAGATCGAAATGGGCAAAAGTATCACTGGTGTCCCTACACGCCGCTTCGGTCAGCATCTCGGTCAACTCAGGCACCCGTTGACAATGCCCACCGGTATAAGGTGACTTCGCGTCCACCGCGCTTGCCATCAACTCGATAAAGGAGTTCAGCAGGTCCCTCTGTGCTTCCAGCAGATTGCTGTTCTCAAGTGCCACCGCCGCCTGCGACGCCAGTGCTTCAATCAAAGGTGTCACGTCGGCCGTGAAAGGCACGACGGTTTCGCCATCCTGCGAATTGAGCAATTGGAGAACACCAATCACTTCACCCTGGTTGTTCTTCAAAGGAACGGTCAGGAACGACTTGGATTGATATCCCGTGGATTCATCAAAACGTTTGGTCCCGGAAAAATCGAACTGGTCCGAGTCGCAGGCATCGGCGACGTTGATCGTTTCACCGGTATTGGCCGCGTAGGTGACAATATTCTGATTATTGGGACTGCCATCCTCCCTGAACATATTGACAGGGGGGAGTGATATCTCGTTACCGGTGGTACCACCCTGGGCAAGTCCCAGCGAATCCGTACGTACGATCTTGAACTCCAGCTGGTCGTCGCGATTGCGGATATACAGCGTCCCGCCGTCGGCTTGTCCCATATCCTTGGCTTCGAGCAGTATACGTTCCATGAGCCGATCAGAGTCACGTTCAGCACTGAGCGCAATACCTATATCAATCAGCCGCCGGAACGAAGCCTGATCTGTAGACATGGGGCCTCCCATCCAGTGTAACTACCCTATAAAGCGTTAGTCGCAGCGCTTCAAGGACTGATAGAATAGTCCGTATGACAGATATACAGTTCGTCTACGAGTTCGACTTTGAATATGAGGTCAGTCGGCAGATCAGTCCGCTGATCCGTCGTGTTCTGGCCAAAAACCCATCCGCGTTTACGTTCCGGGGTACCGGTACCTACATTGTCGGTCAGGGGAATGTCGCTGTTATCGATCCGGGACCAGACGATCCGGCGCATATCGAAGCACTGAAACAGGCACTCGCGGGTGAAACGGTAACCCATATCCTCATCACCCATACACATATGGATCATTCCCCCGCCTCCCATGCTCTGAAAGAGATCTGGCAGGCACCCACGTACGGTTATGGTCCCCATGGTGCTGGCAAACTCGAACAGGGCGTACAGGTCGAGGAAGGCGGCGACATGAAATTCATCCCGGATCACAAGGTCCGTCACGGCGACACTATCGAAGGAAGCGGATGGACGATGGAATGTGTCTACACGCCCGGGCATACCTCCAATCACATGTGTTACGCGCTGAAAGAAGAACGGTGTCTGTTCACCGGCGACCATGTGATGGGCTGGTCTACATCGATCGTCTCACCGCCGGATGGTGATATGACCGACTACATGCACTCGCTGGAACTGCTGCTGGCCCGTGACGATGAACGTTACTGGCCGACACACGGGACCTGCATCGACAACGTCAAGGACTATATTCAATCGTTCATCCAGCACCGGCTTAACCGGGAACAGCAGATTCTTGAATGTCTGGGTACCGGTCTCAGCAGGATCAAAGATATGGTGCCGGTCATGTACACCGATACGGATAAGGCGTTGTACCCGGCAGCCACACGATCCGTGCTGGCCGCGATGGTCCGGCTGGTTGATACCGGGCAGGTCGTCTGCGACGGCGTCGTCAGCCCCGACGCCACCTACGTTTTGTATGATCCGGCATAGCGGCGACCGTTCATCCAAGGTTTCACACCGGCCGTTCGCACCCGACAAGAACGCTCGAAGAGGCGTCTTTTCGACGAAGTCCATCGGTCGCGAAAGCCCGTGATACAGGTCACAAATCCATACTGCGACGCTGTTGTCTCCCTGCACTGATCTCTAATCTGCGTCCCTCGCATTCGAATTG
>MDTB01023516.1_pt1 | contig 15056 bp, 14 predicted proteins | sample 811161 | NCBI WGS metagenome assembly MDTB01 (sample SAMN05326650, study PRJNA326480) | marine metagenome | isolation source: seawater | place: Mediterranean Sea | collected 2009
CTTTTATTTGTTCAGTTTAACAGATATAAAGGCCTCGTAGCATAACTGAATAGTGCATCTGATTACGGCTCAGAAGGTTGGGGGTTTGAATCCCTCCGAGGTCACACGTGTAAAGACTCACTTATTTGTGAGTCTTTTTTTTTGACAAAAAATCAATTAAGCCTTAAAATGAGTCGTACTTACTATTCCAAATACTTTCGCTGAAATTCTTTCTTGTTAAAAAGAACATATAGAAGAAAATGAAAATAAATCCTTTAACAAGAAACAGGAATAGAATAAATACTTCAGAAGATGTTAAGCTTGGCATAACCAGTTTACTGCCTAATGCAAAAAAAACACTAACCAAAATTGAGAATATAGTTAGGTTATCAATATTTTTAAATGGAAGAACCATTAGTTTTCTTAATTTATTAAATTCTTTCCCCCACTTATGTACAAGATAAAAATAGTTGTTTCCAATTGGAACAAATAGAATGGGATCATCTGGACTCTTGATCTTAAAAAGTTTTGATGGAGCCATTATCATAAAATTAATAAGATTAGTGTCATGTTTAGATTCTAAATCTCTAATTATTTTAGTAATATTTTTTGGATACTCTCCTTTAAACAAATTAGAATCTAAAAACCTAAGCCTGTATCTTACACATATTTTTTTAATTGTGCTTTTATGGAATATATTTTTAGATTCCATTTCATCAAACTTTAACTGATTAAATTTATCATTGTTTTTTTTATTCAATGATATTTTAATTTGATCTTTTTTAGAATCATCATTGGCCCAAATATTTTTTATAATGGACTTTAGTTCATCAGAACTTATTTCTTTATTTCTTTCTTTTAATAATTCTTCAAATAAATTTACTTTCCTCATATTAATTTTAAATAATACATATTACCAAAAGTTGTACCAAATATCTTTAATCATTCATGAAAACCATTTATGTTCTCCAAAATAATTTTTAGGCGTGATTGACTTTGTTTCTAAATAATAATTTATTCCACCAACTACACTTTTTAAATAAGACTGTAGGGCAGGAATAATAATTAATTTATATGGGATATATGAAATTATTTTTGGAAAATTTCTTAGAAAATATGGATAAACTGAAATTTTTAAGTATAAACATTCTTTTTTTTTGTAAATACACCAAGTCACATAAGATTGGCCCTTATTTCTTTCTCCAATAAACAAACTGTATCCTTTTTTCTTTTCCCATTTGGTAAATTTTCTAATATATTTTAGTCCATTTAAATAAATTAGTTCATCAATGGAATTTTCACCAGACCATTTTATAACTTTATTTGATCTGCAAAATGGATGAAATAATTCAAGATTTGAAGGCAATGAAATTAATTCCCAAAGAGATTCTATTGAAGAATTAATTTCTTCTTCATATTCGGCTTTCCACATCTTTTTTATTTTATGTAAATCTCTCGACAAAATATCATAAATTTGGTAAGCAAAATTAAATAAAATGAAGCTAAATCACTTCCTCTTTTTTTTCTCTTTATTAACATGTTATTCATGTTATGAAAACATTTCATATGTTAGTTATGGTGATGATATTAATAGCCACTTAATTTATTCAGAAACTTTAACAAATAATTTTGATCAATCAAATATAACAGGAGAAATTATTGATGTTTGCCCTAAGAAAGGGTGCTGGATGAATGTGAAAGTTGATACAGATACTGTTTTTGTCAAATTCAAAGACTATGGTTTTTTTGTACCAAAGTCCGGAATTGAAGGAAAACAGGTTTTAATGTCTGGAAAAATTTTTAAAGACACTATTTCTGTTGAGAGACTTAGGCATTATGCAGAGGATGCTAAAAAATCCATAGATGAGATTGAAATGATTAATACGCCAGAATACAAGATTAATATGATTGCTACTGGAGTAGCTATAAGAGAAAATTAGTCTTTATACTTTATTTCCACCATAACTTCATTTCTTCTGTTAAAAACTTTGTATGGACTATTGTACGAAACATAAAAAACATTACCAATACTTGTAATATTTAATTTTGACAATTTCTGAATTAGTTTTTTGGAATGCGTATCAAACTTACTTGAATTTGAATAGCCACCATAACGAATACAAGCATAGTACTTTGCTTCAGATTCGTAAACAACAATATTTTTGTCATTTGGTTTTGAAATAGATTCCATATTGTAAGATGAAGGCATAACAAATTCCATTGTATTGGAATTCTCATCACTTTTCATGTAAACAGGAGTTGTCATTTCAATTTTTTCTCCCTTTGAATTGTTTCCGCTAATAAACTGAAATAATTTATAGAAATTCCTATTAGCACTTTTACCAGAGGCTACTTTTGCCTTTACTGATGATGGATAGAATCTTATTTCAAAATTTTCGTCAGAAAGAATCAAATCATAATTTTGAGTTTCGTATTTATTTACACTGAAAATCATGAGAGCTATTAATAATATATTTTTCATTTTTTAATTATTCTTATTGTTTTTATTTTTTGGTTAGAATAATCTTGAATTTTAAAAATATAAACTCCGCTTTTGTAGTTGGATAAGCTAATTGACTTTTCGTTTGACACTAATATTTCCTTTCCTAATATATCATAAACGGTTATTGATATATCCCCATCGTAATTAAATGTGACAATATCTTGTGTTGGGTTTGGGAAATAATCAAAATCAAAATAGTTTTCGGGTTCATCAAATCCTAATGAATAGTCTTCCCATTTCCATACTCCGCCAATTGAGTTTGGTCCTTCAACTTGGGTCCATCCTCCAGACCAACCCATTTCGGGACTAAAAAAGTCAACATAAAGGTGAGTTGTAGTATCGATTGGTCCCCATGTAAATCCTCCATCAGGGCTAAATGATGATCCTGCACCTGTGGAAAAAACTATATTTGTTCCTTCGATAAAACATAGTCCAGATGTGTAAACCAAACCGTCCGTTGATATTTGTTCCCATGAGAAGCCTCCATTATATGATCTGTATACATTAGCATTATTATCAATGATAATTCCATTTTGAGAATCACTGAATGACAAATTTCCGTTTTCTTCAGCTCCTCCAAAATCATTGAGAGGTGTTTCGTAAACATCCCAATTATTGCCTCGGTCAGCTGAAACAAACACTCTGCCTCTGTTTGTTGTAAACCAAACATTATCTCCAACAACCTCAATCTGTCTTGTGTATCCGTATTCACCACCTAATGGATTTGGAATTGAAGAACCAGGTACTTGATTCCAGTTACTTCCTCCGTTAGAGGTAACATAGAGTTCAAATTCACCGTTTATAGGATCTCCTTGGGCGAACCCTACATTTTCATCCCAAAAATATACAACATTAGCAAATGATGAACTTGTATTATAGTTAGCACTGTCTTGTCTAGACCAACTTTGTCCTCCGTCAGTTGTTTTAAATATTCCACCAACCTGATTTGTTCCTCTAGGATAAGCAACTAACCATGCAGTTTCGCTATCATGTCCATGAATCATTGAAATTCCTAAATTGGTATCACCAATATCAATGATTGATGACTCCCAATTATTACCTCCGTCAATTGTTTTGGTAAACTGTTGCATATTTAGCCCAGCTCCAGTTCCGTCAAAAGCAGTTGCCCAAACTACATTTTCATTTGCAATTGAAATATAATTAATCCCTGTACTTTGTGTTTCAAAATTTGTGTTTTGTAATATCCATGCACCGCTTGGCTCAAGGTAGACTGTAATATAGTTTTCTTTAACTAATGTTTCTTCAACACCCGCACTATTAGTAGCTGTAAGACTAACATTATAGGTTCCGATATTCGAATAAGTTACTTCTGGTGGATTTTCCCCTTCATATGAGCTGGGTGAGCCTCCTTCAAATGTCCATACCCAATTATTTGCGTTAATCGTATTGTTAGTAAATAGAACAGCTTGATTTTCATAAATCACTTGTGGAGATGCTGAAAATGCTGGGATTGGATTATCATTTTGGGGTTGAACACATAACAATGCTTCATAAGCATTAATTCTGGGTCCAATTCCTTGATTTATATCTTCACCGCTACTTGTAAGACAATCTAAAATTTCATTGGGTGTCAATCCTGGATTAACACTTAACATTAAACCAGCCAAACCAGCAACAACAGGGGTAGCCATTGAAGTACCGCCTAGTGTTGTATATCCGTTAAGTCCTTCAGTGTAAATAGCACTTAGCAAACCTCCGTTAGAAAAACCACCAGGAGCAGCTACATCTACCCAAGGAAAAGGATCAGTTGGATTATTAAAATTTGAAAATGAAGATCTTAAATCATTAGCATCAACTGAACCAACACCAATAACATTTCCATAGGCGGCTGGATAATTTTCTGTTGCTACACCATCATTACCTGCCGCTGCAACAAATGTGATTTCTGGGTATGCATTAATTAATTCCTGCATTGCATTAGATCCACCCTCAGATCCATATGACATACTAACAACGTTAGCGCCATTTTCACATGCCCATTGAACACCTGCATAACCGTAATATGTAAATCTTGCATTTTGATTATCACCAGTGGCTTTTACTGCAATTAACTGACTATTACCTCCGATTGATGCTATACCGTTAGAATTATTAGTTTCAGCTGTAGCTAAACCAGCACAATGGGTTCCGTGTGACCAGTCAAAACTTTGACTGTAATATTGGGGAGGAGATGCATCGTTATCATTATCAGCAATATCAATTTGTTTAAACACACTAAAATCAGCGTGACTGGTTGCAATCGCGTTATCGACTATGGCAATTTTAATACCTTCACTTCCCAAAGAGATGTCCCAAGCATCTTCAGAATTTATGAGATCATGATACCATTTTTCAGGTCCAGAGTGATAGGTGTCATTTGGGATATAGGAGTTTTTATAAATTGGCTCTTTTTCAACATAATCAATTATTTCAAGCATTTTTAAATCTGAAATTAGTTGATCTATTTTTTCAATTTCATGAAAAGTAATTCTATATATTTTTTGTAATTCTCTTTTACCAGTGTAATAACTTGGTCTCTCAAATTTTATAACATTAATATCTTTAAAAATTTCTGAAATTTCGGGATAATCCTCAACAGATATTTGTAGACCGATACCATCAAATGATTTTGAAGAGTTATTTTGATTAATATCAACAAATTCCTTTAGTTTAAAGATTATTGTTCCGTCCAAAAAATTTTCATTTTGGGTTTGACTGAATAAAAAGTTACATGTAAGTAATAGTATAAATAGTTTTTTCATTTTTTTAGTTTGATTATTATGGCTCCACCTCTTGCAATTCCGCCATATTTGTTTGTGGCCGATAGTGATTTCAAAATAGAAATACTTTTTACTTGCTGTGGATCAATGTATGCAGGAAAATCAGTTTGAATTGACCCATCAATATCAAAAATTGCATAAGCTTGATTGTTTATCGAAAGACTTCCTCCTCTAATTAAAATTTTTATATCGCTATTCAAAACATTATATCCTATAACTTTGACACCAGGAAATTTACCAACTATAACATCAAGTATTGTTGTAGCTGCAGGGGATATGGATAGTTTAGATGATGGTTTTGACAAGTCACTTACTTTAGTCCCACATGAAAAAATTAATGTAAAAGCAATTAAAAAAAACTTAATTTTCATATCTGTTAGATTTCAAAACTTGTGCCAAATGGTTTTATTGGTCAGGTATTATGAATTGCATTATATTTGCAAATATGAAAAAAATACTTCTATTTTTAATTTTATTTCCTCTAATCCTTTTTTCTCAATCTGATTTTGGGCCTCCATCTAATCCAACTTATGGAGAAGTTCAGGTTAATATTCCCCTAAATTATTATCAGCAAGCTAATAATTTGTCGGATGATCAGCTAAAAGAAGCATTGCATCAAATAATTTCAAATCATATCGTTTTTACATATACTTCCAATTCAACAGATACCTGGGATATTATTCAAGAGTCTGATCAGGACCCAAATAATAATAATAATATGTTGTTGGTTTACACCGGTCGTTCTCAAGATAAGGGATACAGGGATGGAACTGGAAATTATTCACAATATGAAAATGGAAATGGAACTCAAAATAATTCATGGAATAGAGAACATATTTGGCCAAAGTCACACGGGTTTCCTGACGAGGATGATAACGCATACACGGATGTCCACAATTTAAAACCATGTGACAGATCTGTTAATGCATCTAGGGGTACAAAAGATTTTGATTTTGGTGGAAATCAACATGTAGAAGCATTAGATTGTCTGAATGACAGTGATAGCTGGGAACCAGCTGATCATGTAAAAGGAGATATTGCAAGAATTTTATTCTATATGGTGATCAGATATGATCCAGGAATTGATCATGAAAACAATGAATTCGACTTAGAACTCGTTGATTATACAACTCCTAATAATAATGATCCCATACTAGGTAAATTATCCTCATTATTAGATTGGCATACCAGTGATCCTGTTGATGATTTTGAAATCAACAGAAATGAAATTATTTTCGGATATCAGCAAAATAGAAACCCGTTCATTGATCACCCTAATTTGGTTAACTTCTTGTGGGGCGAGAACGTTGGTCTTAATTGGAATGAAAATTTATCGGTTGATGAAGCCGAAATTGATAAAATAATAATATTTCCTAACCCCTCAAATGGAATTATTAGTTTTAGTAATGATATGCAAAATGAGGTTATCGAAATTTTTAATCTCAAGGGCCAAAATATTTACAAGAAGATAATTGATAATTCTAATAGTCTTAAACTAAATTTACCTTCTGGCACATATTTTCTTAGAAGTAACACTAAATCAGGCCTTTTTAATTCAAAAATAATTATCAAATAATATGAACTTATTATTTATATTTTTTGGTTTTTTATTGTTGGTTGTTGGAGGTGAATTTGTCGTAAGATCATCGGTTGCAATCTCTCTTAAATTTAATATTTCAAGATTTGTAATAGGAATGACAGTTGTCGCTTTTGCAACTTCACTGCCTGAGTTAATTGTAAGCATAAATGCTGCACTTAATGATTCGCCTGCTATTGCAATTAATAATGTTATTGGATCAAATATTGCAAACATTGCGCTTGTCTTGTCTATTATTTCAATTTTAAGCTTTTTAAAAGTTGGCAATAACTTCTACAAAAGAGATTGGCCGATCATGTTTGGTTTTTCAATTTTATTAATTGTATTCTGTATAACTGATCAGATTTTAAATCAATTAGAAGGAGTCATTTTGGTTATATCACTTTTCTTTTTTATTTATTACTCCCTAAAAAAATCAAATAATGAATTAATTGCAGATGATGTAGACGATAAATTAGTGTTTACCACAAATACCAAAATAATTATATGGCTAATTATATCCACTGTATCTCTCTATTTTGGAGCGGAGTTCCTTGTTAATGGAGCAGTAAATTTTGCGAAGCAGATAAATATAAGTGAAGCTGTTATTTCTGTTTCCATAGTAGCAATAGGTACTAGTATTCCGGAGCTTGCAGCATCCCTTATTGCAATTGCAAAAAAAGAAAAAGGAATTTCAGTTGGTAATTTAATCGGATCAAATATTTTTAATATTGGTTCAGTTTTAGGAATTACGGCAATTATCAAACCAATTCAAATAGCACAGGAGATTATAGAAAGAGACATAATTTGGATGTTATTTTTTACATTACTCTTGTTATTTATGGCAATATTACCTAAAAGGGATAATCTTGGAAAATCAAAGGGATTCATCATGCTTTTGCTATATTTCACATTTATAACCTTGGCATTTATATAAAAAAAAGGAACTGTTTTCACAATTCCTTTTTAAAAAGATAACGATTATTTAAGCCGATTTAACAGTTTTGATTATTCTTGCTGCAATCTTATAGGGATCTGCGTTAGAAGCAGGTCTTCTATCTTCTAACCAGCCTTTGTAACCCTTTTCAACAGTGATTATAGGTATTCTAATTGACGCACCTCTATCAGAGACTCCATAACTAAATTGATCAATGGATTGTGTTTCATGTAATCCTGTAAGTCTCATGTCATTATATGCACCATAAACAGCTATATGCTCGTTAACTACCGGTCTAAATGCTTCACATATTTTTTCATAAGTTTCTTTTGAACCACACGTTCTAAGTGTTTCATTTGAAAAATTGGCATGCATACCAGAACCATTCCAGTCTCCTTGAATAGGCTTTGGATGATATTCAATATAATAACCATAATCTTCAGTTAATCTGTCAAGAATATATCTCGAAACCCAAAGTTGATCACCCGCTTTTTTAGCACCTTTTCCAAATACCTGAAACTCCCATTGCCCACATGCTACCTCTTGATTAATTCCTTCAATATTAATCCCGGCTGCCAAACATATATCAGCATGATCTTCTACAAGCTGTCTTCCATGAGTATTTTTTCCTCCGACTGAACAATAATAGAGTCCTTGTGGACCAGGATAACCTCCTGGAGGGAAACCAAGTGGAAGATCAGTATCAGTGTCCATGATAAAATACTCCTGCTCAAATCCAAACCAAAAATCATCATCATCATCGTCTATAGTGGCTCTACCGTTTGAAGCATGTGGAGTACCGTCAGGATTCATGACCTCGGTCATTACAAGAAATCCATTTTCTCTAGTCGGGTCAGGATAAATAGCTACAGGTTTTAATAAACAATCCGAAGACCCACCTTCTGCCTGTCGAGTTGAACTACCGTCAAACGCCCATAATGGACAACTTTCAAGTTTTCCGTCAAAATCTTTTAACATTTTTGTTTTACTACGCATGTTTTGCGTTGGAACATATCCATCTAACCAAATATATTCTAATTTTGCTGTACTCATTTTTAATTTTTTATTTAGTTAATTATTGATTTTAAATGATGGCATAATATATTAATAAAATTAAAAATCGTTAATAATTATTTTTTGATTTTAAGTCTTTTTTATAAACATTGCAATAAGCACTCTTATTCCATATAAATAATGTAAAAAAGGACTTTCAATATAACTTATTGTTAATAACATATTTTTCTTTTTTTTCATTTTAAGAATCTTATCGACTTCATATGTTAATTTTTAATGTTTTCTTTAATACTTTTGTGATCTAATTATCACTATTTTAATGAATAATTCGTCAAAAAAATATATGCTTCGTGGAGTTTCTGCTTCAAAGGAAGATGTTCACAATGCGATTAAAAATATTGATCAAGGCTTATTCCCAAAAGCCTTTTGTAAAATTGTTCCAGACTTTTTAACCCAAAGTGAAGACCACTGTATTGTAATGCACGCTGACGGGGCAGGAACCAAGAGTTCATTGGCTTATATGTACTGGAAGGAAACCGGAGACCTTTCCGTTTGGAAAGGAATTGCTCAAGACGCACTGATAATGAATATTGATGATTTAATATGTGTTGGTGCAACAGACAATATTCTGCTTTCTTCTACTATTGGTAGAAATAAAAATTTAATAAATGGAGATGTAATTTCTTCAATTATAAACGGTACTAAAGAAATTGTTGAAGAATTAAATCAAAATGATATTAATGTACATATGACCGGGGGAGAAACCGCTGATGTTGGAGATATTGTAAGAACTATTATTGTAGATAGTACAGTCGTAGCTAGAATGAATAAAGATGACGTAATTGATAATTCAAATATCCAAGACGGAAATGTTATTATTGGGCTAGCTTCCTTCGGTAAGTCTACCTATGAAAAAGTTTATAACAGCGGTATGGGTAGCAATGGACTGACATCTGCAAGACACGATGTTTTTTCAAAGCTTCTAGCTGAAAAATACCCTGAAAGTTTTGATCCATGTTTACCTGAGGATCTAGTATATTGTGGTACTAAAGAATTAACTGATAAATTTGACGAAGTAGAGCTAGATGCCGGAAAATTAGTTTTGTCCCCAACAAGAACCTATGCACCAGTGATTAAAAAGATTTTAAAAAAAATTGGTAATAAAAATATTAATGGAATCGTCCATTGTAGTGGAGGTGCGCAGACTAAAATTTTACATTTTATATCTGATAATTTACATGTGATTAAGGATAGTTTATTTGAACTTCCTTTTTTATTCAGATTAATTCAAAGGGAATCAAATACAGACTGGAAAGAAATGTATAAGGTTTTTAACTGTGGACATAGAATGGAGCTCTACGTTGAACCAAAATTTGCTGATAAAATTATTAGTATTTCACAGTCTTTCAATATTGAAGCAAAAATTATTGGAAGAGTAGAAAAAGCAAAATCTAAAAAATTATCAATTAAATCTGAATTTGGTGAGTTTAATTATTAAATTACATCCACTGCTGAAATTAAAAATATTTAGGTGTTAGAGAAATTAAAATTAGTTGAAAATAGGTTTGCTGAAATAAATGAATTAATCATACAGCCTGATATTATTTCAGATCAAAAAAAATATATTCAAATTTCCAAAGAGTACAAAGAGATCAAAAAAATTATTGAAAAAGGTAATGAGTATAAAAATTCTTTAGCTAACAAATCAGAGGCACAAGATATTATCTCTAGTGAAAATGATCAGGAGATGATTGAAATGGCAGAAATGCAATTAGAAGAAGCTGAAAATGCCATACCTAAAATTGAAGAAGATTTAAAATTATTATTAATACCTAAAGATCCTGATGACTCAAAAAATGTTGTTGTTGAGATTAGAGCTGGAACTGGAGGGGATGAAGCAAGTATTTTTGCAGGTGATTTATATAGGATGTACACAAAATTCTCAGAGTCTAAGAATTGGTCTGTCAATCTTGTCGATGTGAGTGAAGGAACTTCAGGCGGATATAAAGAGGTTATTTTCGAGGTAAATGGAGAAGATGTTTACGGTCACTTAAAATTTGAAGCTGGTGTTCATCGAGTGCAAAGAGTTCCTCAGACTGAGACTCAAGGTAGAGTACACACTAGTGCAGCCACTGTGATTGTACTGCCAGAAGCAGAAGAATTTGATGTGGAATTAGATATGCAAGAAGTTAGAATAGAACGAACCACCTCTACTGGCCCAGGTGGTCAATCTGTAAATACTACTTATTCAGCGATCAGGCTACATCACGAACCAACGGGGATAACAGTGAGTTGTCAAGATCAAAAATCTCAACACAAAAATCTAGACAAAGCTCTAAAAGTATTGAGAACTCGTTTATATGAATTAGAGGTCGAAAAAAGAAGACAAGCAGATTCATTAAAAAGAAAAAGTATGGTTTCATCAGGTGATAGAAGTGCAAAAATTAGAACATACAATTATCCTCAAGGTAGAGTAACAGAGCATAGAATTGGTTTAACTTTATATGATTTAACAAAAATTATAAACGGAGATATCCATAAAATTATTGATGAGTTGATGTTGGCTGAAAATTCTGAAATTTTAAAAGCAAATAATTAAAAATGAAACTTAGTAATCTAATACTAGAAATAAAAAATAAAGACTCTTTTTTATGTATTGGTTTAGATACTGATATAAACAAAATTCCGAAGTTTCTATTAAAAGAAGAGGATCCAATTTTTTCATTTAATAAGTCTATTATTGATAAAACTAACCCCTATTGTGTAGCCTATAAAATTAATACTGCATTTTATGAATCATTGGGGACTAAAGGTTGGGTATCAATGAAAAGAACCATCGATTATATTAATAAAAACTTCCCAGAAATATTTACCATAGCTGACGCAAAAAGGGGAGACATCGGTAATACGAGTAAGATGTATGCTCAGACTTTTTTCGGAAATATGAATTTTGACAGTGTAACAATTAATCCGTATATGGGTTCTGACTCTGTAAAACCTTTTTTAGAGTTTAAAAATAAAACTTCTATTTTATTAGGTTTAACCTCAAATGTTGGTGCTTTAGATATCCAATTAAAAAAAACAAATAAGGATTATGTTTTTATTGAAATGATTAAGTCTTCAATGATTTGGGGTAATGAAGATAATATGATGTATGTTGTTGGTGCAACAAAACCTCAGTATATAGAAAAAATAAGGAAATTAATTCCCAATCATTTTTTATTAATTCCAGGCGTTGGTGCTCAGGGAGGGGATTTAAATGAAATATGTAATTATGCTCTTAATGACAACATAGGTATTTTGGTTAATTCCTCAAGATCAATAATATATGCGTCTAATGACGAAAACTTTGCTGATGAAGCTGTTATCGAAGCGATTAATCTTCAAGAGAAAATGAAAATAATTCTTGCTCAAGAAAAATAGTTTTTTCATGAAATCATTTATTTTTTCGATAATTTTTTTTCAGTTGATTTTCAATTCATTTTCACGGTACACAAATAATAAAGATTACATACAAGTTTTGGGTGTCGTTCAAGATGCCGGTTTTCCTCATATTGGATGTGAAAAAGATTGTTGTAAGGATGTTATACCAGGTGAATATTTTGTTAGTTGTATTGGGCTGGTTGATAAAAAAAATAAAAAAAGATATTTATTTGATGCTACACCAGATTTACACAATCAGTTAAGAATACTAGAGAGTTTTAATTCTAGCGACAATATAGTTGATGGAATTTTTTTAACACATGCTCACATTGGTCATTACACTGGTTTAATGTACTTAGGTCGTGAGGGGCTAGGAGGTAATGGTATAAATGTTTTTGCATTTGAGAGAATGTCTGATTTTTTGCAAAATAATGGTCCATGGCGTCAATTGGTTGACTTAAAAAATATTTCGTTGAATAGTATAGAAAATTTAAAACCAGTGAATCTTTCCAAAAATTTAAAAGTTATTCCAATAAAAGTTCCACACAGAGACGAATATTCTGAAACAGCTGGATATAAAATAGTAGGTAAAACAAAAAAAGTATTATTTATACCTGATATTGATAAATGGAGTGAATGGGAAAGAGATATAATTAATGAGGTAAAACAAGTTGATTATGCATTGATTGATGGTACTTTTTACAATGGAAGTGAACTTGATCGAGATATGAGTGAAATCCCACATCCATCTGTTGAAGAAACAATTGCTTTGTTTATAAATGAACCAATCAAGGAAAAAAATAAAATATATTTTATTCATATTAATCATACTAACCCTATATTGACAAATAAAGATAATATCAATAGTAAGATTGAAACTTTGGGATTTAATGTTGCACAAAAAGGGTTAAAATTATTTCTTGACTAATTATTGACTTGTTAAAAACATGAATTGGAATTGTAAACATACTTGGAAAAAAGCATCTATTAACACTCTTTGGTGTTTACTTGGATGTAGTATTGGTGACTTTGGAACAATATTTTATTTTCAAACAGTTGAGCATTCATTATTGACCTGGCAAATCATGGGATTAGCCATAACAAATGGGCTATTGACAAGTATTTTACTTGAAACATTAATTCTTTTTCGACAAATGAACTTTAGGGAAGCATTCAAAGTTGCAATTGGTATGAGTTTTATTAGCATGATAGCTATGGAAGCATCTATGAATATTATAGACGTTATTCTTACAGGTGGTGCAAAATTAACTTGGTGGGTTATCCCAATTATGTTATTAGCTGGGTTTATAACGCCACTACCTTACAATTATTATAGGTTAAAAAAATGGGGACATGGTTGCCACTAAAACTAAATAATACCAAGTTGATTTAATTTCCATTCTTTTTCAGCTTTTTATATAATTTCTTAATTTATTTTGATGGAATGGAAATATTATCGCCTAAAAATATAGCATTAAGGAATAATTTATTTGTTCCATACCAAGTTCCTCTAAAGTTTGGATTATCAGCAAATAGTATTGCTCTACCCAATCCAATTTTAGAAACAATTAGCGAAGCTGAACCTGGAATAAAATCTTTTTTATTTAATTCAGAAATATATCCATCAATGTGAAATTCATCAGAGTAAGTTGCTACAGAGGAATAATCGTCTTTGGTTTTATTTATAAAAACATTATTATTTTTATAAACAGGTATTGACTTATCATGATATCCAAAGGCTAGGGGATGGGTCAAATCTAAATCAGCATTAAGTATTACCCCACCAATTCTTTCTTTTCCAATATGCTCACTAGCATCTACATATCTTTTTCTTATATAAGTAGTATCATTTTCTGACTTAACCAAAGTTTCATTGATTAGTTTACTCTTAATAGCCCAACTCGATCCTTCAGCAATTGTAATAAGTGTATTTCCGTCACTAATCCAATTTTCGATTTTATCAATTTGTTTTTTATCCAATTGATTATATACCCCTGAAACTATTACCAAAGTTGTATACTTCTCTAATGAAATTCTTGAAAACTGGTCAAGTTTAATTTTAGAAAGTGGCATTCCAATCCGTGTATCTAAAAGGTGCCATACCTCCCCAGCTTCATAGGAATTTACACCCTCTCCAATAAGCATCGCTACCTTTACCGGCTTATTAATTCTAAAATTATTACTCCCAAGATCAATACCATTTATACTGTACCCAGACTCAGAATTATAAACTGGTACTTCAAATTTTTCTTGTACTTCTTTAATAATTGAAAATAATTTTTCGGAAGATATTTTTTGTTTACTTACAGGGATTAAAACTGAACCATAATTAAATTCTTTAACCGAATTTGTTCCGTTAACTTTTACAGTGAATGGTTTGAATGCTGAATAAGTTATAATTTCATTTTTTTGCAAATGATTTAGAGCAGCGGTAGCATTGTAGTCATCCCAATCTAAAATATATGCATAGTTTGATTTATTTACATTCATATATTTGACAAAATTCTTAGTATTTCTAATTTCAGATTCCCTAAAAAAGCTTTTTAGTTGCTTAGATTTCATATTATACATGTTAGAAACACTCCATGCGGATGCATCATAAAACACACTATCAACATATTTATTATGTGTTTCAAAAAAGTTCTTGACCATTCTTGACTGGGGTTGATTCAAAGGAACAACATACCTCCCTTTACTGTTATATACCTTGATTTTGTGTGTTAAAAGCTTATCAATAAAAGCTTTATTTCTGTTTTGATCATACATGTCTCCAAACTCATATGCTTTAATTTTTTCGTCTTTAAATTCGTTTACCGAAGAATTAAAAAATCTTCTTTGGTAATC
>MDTB01155313.1_pt1 | contig 15056 bp, 13 predicted proteins | sample 811161 | NCBI WGS metagenome assembly MDTB01 (sample SAMN05326650, study PRJNA326480) | marine metagenome | isolation source: seawater | place: Mediterranean Sea | collected 2009
CTGAATTTCCATTTCCTTGGTGCACATCTAAATCAACAATTAAGATTTTACCTACTAATCCTCTATTAAGTAAATATTGAGCAGCTACCGCTACATCATTAAAAACACAATAACCAGCGCCACCTTCAAAATTTGCATGATGACTTCCTCCAGCAGTATTACAAGCAAGACCATGATTAATTGCTAGTTTTGAAGCTAAAACAGTCCCACCAGTTGCAATTAAAGATCTTTGCACCACACTATCAACTAAAGGAAATCCTATCTTTTTTATACCATTTTTATCTAGAGTTTTATTTTTTATATCTTTAATATAATTCTCAGAATGCGCTCTTTTTAATGTTTCATCAGAACACGAATAAGGTTTATGAAACTTTTTAACTATATTTTTTTTCAATAAATATTTAGCAAGTTTGCTAAATTTGTTAATTGGAAATTTATGATCATCTCCAATTTTAGCAAAATAATCCTCATGATTTATAACTGGTAAATCCATTTTTACTCGATAACCCTAATAGGTTTTCCATTCACACAAGACTCTAAAGACTCAATCATTTGATTGTAAAAAGTAGCATAGTTTTCAGCTGTCACATAACCAATGTGTGGAGTTAGCAAAGCATTTGGTAAAAATCTTAATTTATTGTTTTCAGGTAAGGGTTCTTTATCATAAACATCAATTCCTGCCCCTGCAATTTCATTGGTTGATAAAGCAATAATCAGATCATCTTCATTTATAATTTGACCTCTTGAGGTATTGATTAAAAAAGAGCTCTTTTTCATTTTATCCATCTCTTTTAAAGTAATACAATCTTTATATCTTTCACCACCTTGTACATGAATTGATAAAAAGTCTGAATTCTTAATTAAGTCCTCTTTACTACAAGGTAGAACGTCTAGTTCCTTACAGGTATCTAAATTTAAGTTTTCACTCCAAGCCATAACTTGCATGCCAAAAGCTTTTCCAATCTTAGCCACTTGTGATCCAACTTTGCCTAAGCCAATTAAACCTAAGATTTTTCCTTTAAGTTCTACACCCACTGTTGTCTGCCAGTAACCTTGGTACATATTATCAATTTCTTCCTTAAAATTTCTTGCTAAACCAAGTATCAATCCCCATGTCAACTCAGGAGTAGGATTAAGATTCATTTCTGTTCCACAAACTATAATTTGTCTTTCTTTTGCTGCTTCTAGATCAATTGATTTATTTCTTAATCCACTTGTAATAATGAATTTTAATTTGGTTAAATTTTTAATAATATTTTTCGTAACTGGAGTTCTTTCTCTCATTATCAATAGAGCCTCAAAATCTGATAATTGCTCAATTACATCGGCCTCATTCTGAAAAGGATCACTAAAAATTTTAATTTCATATTTTCCTGATAATTTTTCTAAATCAACAAATTGTTGAGAAACGTTTTGATAATCATCTAAAATAGCAACTTTAAGCATTTTTAATTTCCTTATTGGATAAAAATAAACCTAATATAATTAAAACAGCTCCAATCAAATGAAAAAATTGAAATTGTTCATTATAAAAAAAAATTGCCATTACTGTACTGAATAGAGGAATTAAAGATAAAAAAATACCTGCTCTATTAGCTCCAATTATAGAAACAGCTCCAGCCCAACAATAATAAGATCCAATACTTGGGAATAAGGCTAAAAAAATGAGGATATACAATAAATTAATATCTAGCTCTATTTTCTGCCCTTGTGCAAATTCATACATAAATTGTGGAAAAATAAAGATTAATCCAAAAGTACAAAGAACATGAACTAAAGTTAGTAGTGGTAGGTTAAATTTTTTTTTTTTTTAAAAATGATGAGTATAAACCCCAAGAAAGAACACCTCCAATCATAATTAAATCACCCTTATTAAAATTTAAAGAAAGTAAAATTTCTAAATTTAATTTAGTTATAATTGATAAAATTCCAATTATAGAAACTATAAGTCCTAAAATCTGATAGATATTAGTCTTTTCGATTTTAAAAATAAAACACAACAAGATTATAATTGCAGGAATAGCTGTATTAAAAAGCGAGGCGTTTATCACTTGAGTGTAAACCAAAGATAAATATGTAAAAGAATTAAACAATCCTACACTTGTAAGGGCTAAAAAAAATAATAAGGGTAAGTTAGTTAAAATTATTTCTTTATGTTTTATTACCTCTTTATAAGTAAAGGGTAACAATATAAGCCAGACTAAAGACCATCTAAAAAAAACCAAAGACATAGGAGGAATATTTGAAAAAAATGCAAACTTTCCTACAACAAAATTTCCAGCCCAAAATAATGTAGCACATACTAACATTAAATAAGCTCTAGTATTTTGCATTTACTAACTGAATCTTTTTGAGCTATAAGGATCCAAATTTAAATTAGTATTTTCTTTAGCTATCATTCCAGAAACGATCTTTCCAGATATTGGACCTAAAGTCCATCCCAAATGGTGATGCCCAAAACAATAAAAAACGTTTTTGTGATTTTTTGAAGGTCCCATAACAGGTAAAAAGTCTGGTAGGCTTGGTCTAAATCCTAACCATTCATCATCGTGTTCCGGTAAATCTTTGAGCATATATTTTGCGTTATTAACTAAGTTTTTAATTCTTGATTTTGATAAAGGATTATCTAAACCGCCAAATTCAACTGTTCCGACAACTCTCAAACCTTGCTCCATAGGAGTAATACCAAAACCTCTATTAGAAAATATTACAGGACGACTTAATAAATGATCGCAACCTTTGAAATGAACATGATACCCACGTTCTGTATCCAAAGGAATCTTTTCATCTAAATTATCAGTTAATTTTTTTGAAAATGCGCCACAAGCTATAACTATTTTATCAAAATCAAATTTTTTAATATTGTTTAATAAAATAGGTTTTTCATCTTTAAATTCAATATTATGAATATTCGATTTTATAAATTTTCCACCTTTTTTTAAAAATAGCTCAAAGAATTTTAATAAAATTTTTTTTGGGTTTCTTGCATGTCTTGCATATGGATAATAAACTCCAGCATGGTAAAATTGATTAATATTAGGTTCCAAATCATGTATCTCTTTTTTATTTACCAATTGTTGTTTAACTCCTAGCTCATCTCTAACTTTAATTTCTAGCTCCCTACTTTTTAAATCTTTATCATTCCATATGTAAAGAATTCCTTTATTCTCAACTAGTCCATTTAGTTTTATTTCGTCAAATAATTCATCGTAAGCTGGCAAGGCCAAATCTAAGATTTGATGCATATTTTTTGCAGTATGCATCATTTTATTTTTTGATGTATTAAAAATAAATCTTATGAACCAGGGTATCATCTTAGGTACATAGTTCCATTTAAGTGCGAGAGGTCCTGTTGAACTTAACAACATTGCGGGAACATCTGCTAATATATCAGTTCTATTTAATGACAAAGAAGCATACGGGGAGAAATGTCCTGCATTGCCATAAGATGCAACTGGACTTCCAGGTTCTTCTTTATCAAAAATCGTTACATCAAAGCCTTTTTTTTGAAGGAATAAAGCGTTTGAAATTCCTTGAATACCAGCTCCTACGATCCCTATTTTTAAATTTTTATTCATAAAAAAATTATACCGTTTTAAATTAAAATTAATTAAGCGACAAATAGTACAATTAATTATCTAAGATATGTTTTGATTATAATTGATTTTTGCGCTCATAACTATTGAAAAACCTATCATTGTTGTGAGCATAGAGGATCCACCATAAGACATAATCGGTAAAGGTGACCCAACAATAGGTAAAAGTCCGAGCACCATTGACATATTAATTGAAACATAAAGAAAAATCGCAAAAGCAAAACTAAAACAAAAAATTCTTGCAAAAAAACTTCTTGAAATTAATCCAATTCTTATAATTCTAAAAATTATGATTGCATATAAAATTAACAAAAGAATTGAACCGTAAAAGCCAAATTCCTCAGAAAAGAGTGTAAATATAAAATCCGTATGTTTTTCGGGTAAAAAGTCCAAATAACTTTGTGTTCCTTTTAAAAATCCTTTTCCAGTAAGACCCCCCGAACCTACCGCAATTTTTGACTGAATTATCTGATACCCTGATCCTAATGGATCTCTGTCTGGATTTATGAAAGTTAGTATTCTAAGTTTTTGATATGGTTTCAAAAATGAAATAACAAAAGGCAATGAAATTAAAAATAAAATACTTGAATACATAAAATATTTCATTTTTAATCCAGTCAACCACAAAACTGCAAAACCTGTTATAGCGATTAAAATTGAGGTGCCAAGATCTGGTTGAGCAACTACTAATGTTGTGGGGACAATGATAATCGTTACAGAAATCAAAATCGTTGCAAAATTATTTGTTTTTTCAGACCTTAAACGATGGAAAAATTTAGCTAAACATAAAATTACTCCAATTTTCATTAATTCAGATGGTTGTAAATTCAAAAAATATAAATTTATCCATCTCCTAGAACCCGAGGCTTGGATCCCATAAAATGAAACCCAGACCAACAAACCCAATACAATTGCATAAAATAAGTAACTAGATGAATGCCAAAATCTAATATTTACAAACGATAAAATTATCATCATTGGAAAGAAAATTAAGAATCTTATAAAATGACTTTTTGTATGATATAATATTTCTCCTCCATCTGTAGAATACATCGTTATAATACTTATGATACCAAGTGTTAAAATACAGATTAACAATAAATAATCTATATTTCTTATTTTTTGAAAAATAATGATATCGTGCGATAGTTTACTAGCTAACATTTATATATCTAAATAACCTTTCTCTTTAAATTTTTCTCTTAATTCATGTCTATCAATAGTTAGTTTGAAAATTTTTTTTGCCATAGGTGCTGCTGATTTACTTCCTGATCCACCATGCTCTACAATAATACTTGTTGCATATCTTGGATTTCGATAGGGGCCATAAGCTATATACAATGCATGATCTCTTTGTTCGTAAGGAATCTGTAATGTGTCCAAATCTAACTCTCTCTCTTTTTTGGTGATTCTTTTGACTTGAGAAGTGCCTGTCTTCCCAGCAAATTGATATTTTTTGTTTTTTATTCTAGACGAAAAAGATGTTCCTCTCGCTTCATTTGTAGAGCTAAAAATAGCATCTTGCACAATCTTAATATTCTTAGAATTTTTAAATAAAGGTTTGAAATGGTCGTCTGCAAATTTTCTTTTATTGTCTTCCATAATAATTTTAGGGGTAATCTTGAAACCTCCATTCGCTATTTGCGCCATCATTAAACATAATTGCAAAGGAGTTGTTTGAATATAACCTTGGCCTATACCCGTAATAATAGTTTCTCCGAGTAACCATCCTGAACCAAGATTATTTTTTTTCCATTTAGTATTTGGTATTAAGCCCTTTTTTTCACTTTCAAAAGTATTTCCTAATACTTTTTTACCTAAACCAAAGTTAATTGCTGTCTCGCTTAATCTATCTACACCTAATCTTCTCGAAATTTCATAAAAATAAGAATCACAAGATTGTTTCATTGCGTCTCTTAAATCAACCACTCCATGTCCCTCTTTTTTCCAGCAATGATAAGTTTGTCCATACATTTCATTTTTTCCAGTACAGTTAACCTTAAAATTTGGTGAAATAATTTGATTTTCAAGTGCAGACAAAGCAACTATGGGTTTTATTGTAGAACCAGGAGAATACCTCCCTGAAATTGACTTATTTACTAATGGTTTTAAGGGATTGTTTCTAATTAACTGCCAATCATCATGATTAATTCCAAATAAAAACAAATTAGGATCAAATGAAGGTGATGAATGCATGGCTATTACTTCTCCAGAGTAAATATCCATTACAGATATAGAGCCAGCTTTATCCTTCAATAGCTCATTACATAATTTTTGAATTTCTGCATCTATGGTTAATCTGATATTCTTTCCTTTAGATCCTTTTTGATATTCTAATTGACTTACCCTTCTGCCATAAGCATTAACCTCATATCTTTGAATATCGTTTGTACCAATGAGTTCATCCTCAAAAGATTTTTCTAATCCTACTTTACCAACTCTTAAGCCTGGAACAAATTTTTCTTTAATTAATTCATTTCTAAGCAAATCATTCTCATTTGCTTGACTTACATAACCCAAAACATGAGTAAAAGTATCTTTGTATGGATAGAATCTTGAAATTGAAAGTACAGATTTAACTCCTTCTAATTCGTACAAATAAGTATTTACTTTGGAAAACTGCTCCCAGCTTAAATTATCAGAAACAACAATTGCTTCCCATGGTTTAATCTCTTTTTTTTTCTTCAAGATAGAATTAAATTTTTTATCAGATAAATTTAAAATATTTTTAAGCCTTATTGCGATATACCTAAAATTTTCGATTTCTTCTGGGATTATATGAAGTTGATACACTTCATTATTTCCCGCAATAACTTTATTAAAATAATCCTTAAACTCTCCTCTTATAGGAGGAAGTTTCCACTCTCTTATTCTGTTTTTATCTGATAGTGTTAAATATCTATTTTTTTCCTTTATTTGTAAGGAAAATAATCTAGTAGATAATCCTACAAAAACGACAACCTTAGCAATAGATATTAAAAAGAGTCTTCTATTTATCGTATTAATTTTCGTTACATTATCACTAATATTAAACATCTGACTTCACTATAAATTTTTCATAATAAACATTAAATAAAAAATAAAAAAAGAAAAATAATAAAAATGTTAAAAAGTTATTAACTAGTAAAATTTTGTAATCTATTTCTATTAAAAAACCTAAAGATAAGATCATATAATAAATAGAGTTAATTGTTGAAATCGTTAATAAGAAAAAAAACCAATCTTTTACTATATTCGGTCTTAATGTGATACTTCTCAAATAAGAACTTGATGCACACAATAACATGTAAGAAAAACTGCTTAAACCTAGTGGCATTCCAGTAACTACATCGTTTACAATTCCTGCTACAAAAATTAATCCGTAACCAAAATAATCAATTTTTTTTAAAGTCCAATAAAAAATTAAAATATAAGCAAAATTGAATGAGAGATATTGTATATTCAAATAATTTGCATCAAACTCATTAAATACTGATGTAAAAAGTAAGAAGATTGGTAAAATCTTTAAAAAATTTCTATACAATGAACTTCGTTTTAATTCAGTCATTAAGTTTTTTTCCCTTATTTAAAACACAACTTTTATATTCTTTGGTCCCAACCTTATAACGATCGTTAAAAAGATTTTTCCTACATTTATGTCCAAATTCAAGATTGAGTTTTAAAAATTTTAACTCTTCCTCCTCAATTTTATTTTTGATAAAATTATCTTCCAGGTTCAAAACTTTTTTTTGAGCCTCGGAAAGTTGATTTTTTAATACTTCATTTTGTTGCTGAATTTTTAATCTTATTTCGTCATCCATACTTTTTTCTTTAAGCAAAACCTCAATTTTTTCGTTTAATTTATTAATTTCTGTGGATCTTAATTGAGAATCGTCCTCAACGTTTGATTGATTGTTTGTTTTTTGTTTTGAAAAAGAGGCTACTGATACATATTTTAATTGTGAAAAATCACTAAAAAATTCAATCTTGATCATATCAGATTTTTTTAGATCAAATTCTATAATTTTACCTATGGGCATACCGCTTTTAATTATTCCGCCTGTTCCGGATGAGTAGACTATAGATTCGTTATTTATTTTATCATAATGTATTTTTTTTAAAAAATTAACTTGCCCGAATTCGTTACCTAGACCTGTTGCAATTGCTTGTAAATTTCCTGGTTCAATGCTGATTGGGATATTTGAATTGATATCATTCAATAGTAATACTCTTGAAGTGGAATAATTTACTTCAATGATTTTTCCAACTAAAAAATCTTTATCAAGCACTACCATCCCTTTCTTTATTCCATCTTTGGTGCCTTTGTTAATTATAAAAGATTTAAGGTATGGGCTTTTGGTATCTATTATTATTTTTGCATAACTTAAATTATCTAATATCAAATAATCATCTAATAATTCTTTTAAATTTTTGTTCTCAAATTTAAGTATACTTAAAGAAATTTCTTTAGATCTATAAGCATCTAGCTCATTTTCTAAATTTTCTAATTTAGATTTTTGAGAAATAATTTTACTACTTTCCTGATAACCTTTTTGAATAATCTTTTCAGGATAGGATACTGCGAAGGATGTTCTATAGACTATCTCACTTACACCTGATTTAATTAAATTAATAATTTTAAAATTGTAGTTACTAAGAATTAGAATAACTATTGATAAAAGTATGAGAGAAAATAAAGAAAATTTTTGTTTTGTCTCTTTTTTTAATAAAGCAGACCTTATAGCAATTATAAAGTCATCTCTACTTTGAGCCATCTTCTAATACTCAGATAACATAGTAGAAAAAATTTCCTCTTGTTCTAAAGCTTTTCCAGTTCCTACAGCTACACAAGATAATGGATCATCTGCAATATGTACTGGTAAACCTGTTTCCTTTGAAAATCTTTTATCAATATTTTTTAACAAAGCTCCTCCCCCAGTTAATACTAAACCCATATCTACTAGATCTGCAGAAAGCTCTGGTGGAGTATTTTCCAATGCATCCTTTATTCCACTAACCATTTGTTTTAAAATATCATTTAAAGCCTCAGCGGAATCTTCCTCTGTAATATTAACTTCTTTAGGAGTTCCAGATCTTAAATCTCTTCCTTTAACCGCGTAAGTATTATTGTTTGTAGGTACTGCTGTTCCTATTTCTTTTTTTATTTTTTCAGCAGTGCTATCACCAATCATTAGATTATATTCTTTTCTCATATAATTAACCAAAGCACCGTCCATTGCATCTCCAGCTACTCTTAAAGATTTAGAATAAACGAGTCCTCCTAAAGACATAACAGCTATCTCGCTCGTACCACCTCCTACATCGACAACCATTGATCCTGTAGCTTCAGAAATAGGAAGACCTGCCCCGATTGCAGCGGCAATAGGTTCTTCAATTAGTTGTACTCTTCTTGCACCAGCTGCAAGTGCACTATCTTGAATAGCTTTTCTTTCAACAGGAGTTGAACCTGTTGGCACACATATTAAAATTCTTGGATTTGCAAAAGAACTTCCTTTATGAACTTTTTTTATAAAATGTTTAATCATCTCTTCTGTAACTATAAAATCAGCAATAACACCGTCTCTCAATGGTCTGATCGCTTGAATATTTCCTGGTGTTCTCCCTAACATTGTTTTGGCCTCATCCCCAACAGCTAAAACATTTTTCTTTCCACCGCTATCGACAATAGCTACAACTGAGGGTTCATTTAAAACAACCCCTTGGCCTTTAACAACCACCAATGTATTAGCTGTTCCGAGGTCAATAGCCATATCTTGGCTCCATATACTCTTTACCTTATCAAAAACTCCCATTTAAACTCCTCCTTTTACTTTTTTAGGCTCAATATTTTTATAAAGTGACTTTTTTTCTCTTTTAATTAACATTTTATTTAAAGCATTAAGATAAGCATTTGCAGAAGCTACAAGAGTATCAGTATCGGCTGATTGTCCTACAGTGGTTCTGTCATTTTCTTCTATCTTAACACTCACGGTTGCCTGCGCATCTGTTCCTTCTGTAACTGCATGGACTTGATAAAGAGATAATTTTACATCGTGAGGATAAAGTTCTTTAATACATTTAAATATTGCATCAACAGGGCCATCACCTGTCTGGGTAGTGTTTTTAATTTCACCAAATACATCTAGTGTCATATCGGCTCTTTGAGGTTCACCTGTCCCTGCAAAAACCTTTAAAGATTTTAAATTTATTGCATTAATCTTATTATCAATAATTAGACTATCATCAACTAATGCTACTATATCTTCATCGTATATATGTTTTTTTTTATCAGCTAATACTTTAAATTTACCAAATGCAGCTTGAACTACATCATCAGTAACATCTGTATAGCCTAAATCACTTAATTTATCTTTAAAAGCATGTCTGCCAGAATGTTTACCCATTACTAATGATGTCTTTTTAACACCAACACTTTCTGGGGTCATTATTTCGTAAGTTTCTCTGTTTTTAAGCATACCATCTTGATGAATGCCAGACTCATGTGCAAAAGCATTTTTCCCTACAATAGCTTTATTAAATTGAACTGGAAAACCAGTAGCATTTGAAACAATTTTTGAAGCTTTACTGATCAACTCTGTTTTAATACCTGTCTCATAGGGAAGCAAATCTTCTCTAGTTTTAATAGCCATTACAATTTCTTCTAAAGCGGCGTTACCGGCTCTTTCTCCTATTCCGTTAATAGTACACTCTATTTGTCTAACTCCAGCAGACAAACCAGACAAAGCGTTAGCAACAGCTAATCCAAGATCGTTATGACAATGAGCTGAAATAACGGCTTTATCAATATTTGGTACATTATTTTTTATTGAACTTATAGTTCTAGCAAATTCTTCTGGAATAGAATAACCAACAGTATCAGGAATGTTTATAGTCTTTGCGCCACATTTTATGGCAAGTTCTATTGTTTTATACATAAAATCTAAATTTGTTCTCGTACCATCCTCACATGACCATTCCACGTCATTTGTAAATTTTCTTGCATAAGTTACACTTTCTTTTATAGCCCCTAATACTTGCTCATCAGTCATATTAAGTTTATGTTTCATATGGACAGGACTTGTTGAAATAAAAGTGTGAATTCTGAATCTCTTTGCAAATTTTAAAGATTCATAGCAAGCATCTATATCTTTTTTTGTTGCTCTAGCTAACCCACATGGGATAGAATTCTTAACGCTTTTGCTTATGGCGCTTACTGCCTCAAAATCTCCTGGTGAAGAAATTGGGAAACCAGCCTCAATTATATCAATTCCCATTTCGTCAAAAACTCTGGAAATTTGAATTTTTTCCTCAACGCTCATAGAGGCTCCTGGCGACTGTTCACCATCTCTCATAGTAGTATCAAAAATGTAAACTTTATCTTTAACGCTCATATTTAAATTTTTTAGAAAAACCATAATACAATCTATAAGTGATATTGCAAAATAAATGTTTAATTTTGGATTATTTTAATGATCTTTTTGGGTCTATTTAAAATTAGCTTTTATCACTATCAACTAGTTTTTTCTTACCAATCCAAGGCATCATAGCTCTCAGTTCAGCACCGACTTTCTCAACAGGATGTTCTGCCAACTTTGCTCTAGTTGCTAAGAATTTCTTTTGGCCATTTTTACATTCATCCATCCACTCTTTAGTAAACTTCCCTGATTGTATTTCTGATAAAACTTCTTTCATTCTTTTTTTTGTTTCATCTTTATTTATAATTCTTGGACCAGATTGATACTCACCATATTCAGCGGTATTTGAGATAGAGTAATTCATATTTGCTATTCCTCCCTCATAAATTAAATCAACAATTAATTTAACCTCATGTACTGTTTCAAAATATGCCATTTCTGGTTCATAACCTGCTTCTACTAAAGTCTCATAGCCGTTTTTCATTAATTCAACTAAGCCACCACATAAAACAGTTTGTTCACCAAATAAATCTGTTTCAACCTCATCTTTAAATGTCGTTTCTATAATTCCAGATCTTCCTCCACCAATTGCAGATGCATAGGACATTGCCAAATCTCTAGCTTTTCCTGAACCGTTTTGATGAACAGCAAACAAACATGGAACTCCACCACCTTTTTCATATTCGCTTCTGACTAAATGACCAGGTCCTTTAGGAGCAACCATAAATACATCTAAATCTTTTCTAGCTTTTATTAAATCATAGTGAACATTCAAACCATGAGCAAAAGCAATGCTAGTTCCTTCTTTAGCTCTTTGCTCAATATGGTTTTTATAAATTTGAGCTTGTAACTCATCTGGAGTCAATATCATTACAACATCTGCCCAGGCAGCAGCATCAGATAAATTCATTACTTTTAAACCTTTAGACTCTGCTTTTGCAATGCTCGATGAACCTTCTCTTAAAGCTACTACAACGTCTTCAACTCCGCTATCTTTTAAATTTAAAGCATGAGCATGTCCCTGACTACCATATCCAAAAATAGCAATCTTTTTATCTTTGATAAGATTTGGATCAGTGTCTTTTTCATAAAACATTTTCATTAGTTTCTCCTAGTTTATTTAAAAATCTCCGCTCCTCTTGTCATTGCTATAGCACCAGTTCTTGAAGTACTTGTTAGACCAAGAGGTCTTAATTTTTTACTCATTTTATCTATTTCTCTTCTCAACGCAGTAATTTGAATAACAACAGACTGTTTTGTTTTATCCAGTATTACTGGATTAAAGCTTTTACAAGCTTTGAGAGTTTTTTCTATCTTTTTTTTATTTCCTACAACCTTTAATAAAGCCATTTCTTTAAATATCACTTTTTTATCTTCTCTCTTAAAATCTGCTACTTTATGTACAGGAACTAATTTTTTTAATTGAAGTTTTATTTGATCTATTACTTGCGGGGTACCAGTAGTAACAATTGTTATTCTAGAAATATTTTTAGTTGCATCAACTTCAGCTACAGCTAAGGACTCAATGTTGTAACCTCTGCCAGAAAACAGTCCCACTACTCGTGCTAGTACTCCAGATTCATTGTCTACCCATACTACAAGGATATGGGTATCTAATTTACCAACTTTGGTGGGAATACTATAAGCTGATTTTGGATTTGCCATTAAACTAAAGATTTTCCTTTTCCAGTAATTTTATTCTCCTGTTTATCATTTGGCCCTAAAATCATTTGATTATGAGGCTTTCCCGAAGGTATCATTGGAAAACAATTTTCGTTTGGATCAACTTGACAGTCGAAAATTACTGGGCCATTATGATCTATCATTTCTTTTATTCTAATATCTAATTCACTAGGATTATTAGCTTTTATACCTTTACACCCGTAAGCTTCAGCCAATTTTACGAAATCAGGCAACGCTTCAGAATAACTTTCAGAATAATTTTTTTCATGAAGCAATTCCTGCCATTGTCTTACCATTCCCATATACTGATTGTTCAATACAAAAATTTTAATAGGTAAGTTGTACTGAACTGCAGTAGACATTTCCTGCATTGTCATCAGAACCGAGGCTTCGCCCGCTATATCAATTACAAGTTTATCTGGATGAGCAATTTGCACACCAACAGCAGCTGGAAGACCATAACCCATAGTTCCAAGTCCACCTGATGTCATCCACCTGTTAGGCTTACTAAATTTATAATGTTGTGCAGCCCACATTTGATGTTGCCCTACCTCAGTAGTAATAAAAGTATCCTGGCTTTTTGTAAGTTCATATAATCTTTGAACTGCATGCTGAGGTTTTATAGTTTTGTCACTGTTTATAAAGCCTAATGAATTTTTTAAACGCCATTTTTGTATTTGTTCCCACCACTTAGAGGTATTTTGCTTATTAGAGATCTTCCTACCATTTTGGTTTTTATTAATTTTTTTTATTGTAGCTTTAAGAACTTCATTGACGTCCCCTACTATTGCTAAATCTACTTTAATAATTTTATTTATCGAAGATGGATCAATATCAATATGAACTTTTTTAGATTTTGGTGAAAATTCATCAATCTTACCCGTTATCCTATCGTCAAATCTTGCCCCTATATTGATAAGTAAATCACAATCATGCATAGCATTATTTGCCTCATAAGTTCCGTGCATTCCTAACATGCCAATAAATTGATTATCATCACCTGGAAAAGCGCCAAGCCCTTGTAGTGTAGAAGTAATAGGAAAACCAATTAGTCTAACAAATTCTCTTAATGCCTCACTTGCTTCGGGCCCTGAGTTAATAACTCCACCACCAGTATAAATTACTGGCTTTTTTGCTTTTAAAATTAATTCTATTAAGTTATCAATTTCTTTTTGGGAAAATCTATTATGTATTTTTTCTTTAATTTGTTTTTCTTTTTTGGGTTTTAGATAATTTGTTTTAGCAAATTGAATATCTTTTGGTATATCAACTAAAACAGGTCCTGGTCTTCCCGTCGTAGCAACTTTAAATGCCTCGTGCAAAATTTTTGGTAAGTCTTTAATATCTTTCACTAGCCAATTATGTTTTGTGCAAGGTCTTGTTATACCAGTTGTGTCACATTCTTGAAAAGCATCTGTTCCTATTAAATGTGTTGGGACTTGTCCTGAAATACAAACTAAAGGAACTGAGTCCATATAAGCATCTGTTAATGCAGTTACTACATTTGTAGCCCCAGGTCCCGAGGTTACTAAGACAACACCTGGTTTGCCAGATGACCTAGCGTAACCTTCCGCAGCATGCCCTGCACCTTGTTCATGTCTGACTAAAATATGTTTAATTGAGGAATGATTTTTTAATTCGTCGTAAATTGGTAGCACTGCCCCACCAGGGTATCCAAAAATAAACTCAACCCCTTGATCCTCAAGACATTTAAAAACAATTTCAGCTCCCGAATATAATTTAGACATTAAGCCAATCTAGCTGAAGTTGTGCTAATTGGTCAAGACTAAGTGAAGGATATCTAAAATTTTTTTAAAAATTTATTTAACTCATTTGGATTCAATTTAATCCAATTTTGCATGTTGCTAGTTGCCCAAGTTCTTTGTCTTTTAGCATATTGCCTTGTCTTTATTGATATTTTCTCAATAACTTCATTAATTTCAATTTTTTTTTGGAGATATTCGTTCACTTCGTTAATCCCAATGGCTTTAGTAGATGTTCTGTCTTCACGAACTTTAATACTATTGAATTTTTTAACCTCTGAAATAACACCTTTTTTGACCATCTCTTGAGCTCTTTGTTTTATCCTCAGTAATAACTCATTCTTTGGAAAATCAATATAAATTTTGTAAAAATCTATCTGCTGGTAATTTGATTTTGTTTTTTTAAACCAATCATAAATAGATCTTTTAGTAAATAATTTAACCTCATAAGCTCTTATTGATCTTTGAGTATCAGAAGAATTTATTTGATTTTTGATTTGAGGATCTAATTTTTTTAATTTAGAAAAAAATTTTTTTGCTCCTAATTTTTTGTGCAAAGATCTTATTTCTTTTCTAAATCTTATTGGAATATTTGGAATATTAACCAGACCTTCAGTTAA
>MDTB01109257.1_pt1 | contig 15054 bp, 12 predicted proteins | sample 811161 | NCBI WGS metagenome assembly MDTB01 (sample SAMN05326650, study PRJNA326480) | marine metagenome | isolation source: seawater | place: Mediterranean Sea | collected 2009
ATATATTTAATAAGCCATAAAAAGAAACAAGATAAAATAAATAAAATATTTCTTTTGGCAAAACACCAAGTAAAAAAAATGGAAAAATAAAATATAGAAAAAATACAATTCCAATAATTGTAAACTGGTAATGTGGATTTGAGACAAAATTTAATATTTTATCAAATTGTAATTTTAGTGAGATAAATCTTCCTATAAAATAAAAACCAATAACGGTAAATATAGAGAGTATGGGTTCAAAAATTACAGGCATAAATAAATTTAAAAATTATAAATTTTTAAAAATTTTTTAAGTCAACTTTTTTTATAACAAAATTAAATTAATTATTATATTGTTAATATTATTTATATAAGTTAATTATCAATATTATATGAAAGTTAGTGTTATTATTCCTTGTTATAACGAAAAAAATACTATCAAGAAAATATTAAAAAAAGTAATCACTTCAAATAATTTTGATAAAGAAATAATTGTAATTGATGATAAATCAAATGATGGAACAAGAGAAATACTTCAAAGAGAGTCATCTGAAACAATTACTTCTTTGATATTAAATGATAAAAATTATGGAAAAGGTTATTCCATTAGGCAAGGAATAAAAATAGCAACAGGTGATATAATTTTAATCCAGGATGCAGATTTAGAATATGATCCATCTGAATATCCTAAATTAATAAATCCAATAATCAATGATATAGCAGATGTAGTTTATGGTTCAAGATTTGTTGGATCTGGAGAAAAAAGAATACTTAACTATTGGCATAGTGTAGGAAATTTAGTTTTAACCCAGTTGTCAAATATGTTTACCAACCTTAATTTATCTGACATGGAGAATTGTTATAAAGTTTTTAGGTCAGAGATTGTTAAAAATATAAAATTAAGAGAAAATAGATTTGGTTTTGAACCAGAAATTACTGCGAAAATTTCAAAAAAAAAATTACGTATTTATGAAGTGGGTGTAAAATATTATGGTCGATCATACGATGAAGGTAAAAAGATAAACTGGAAAGATGGTTTTAGCGCAATAAGATGTATACTTTATTACAATTTATTTTCAAAATAAAATGATCTAATTAACTTTAATGAGAATAAATAAATATTTAATTGATATATTTATTGTTTTGCTTTTAGTTTTTTTTTCTTTTTATTTGGGTAAAACTTACTCTATTTATCATACAGATCCATGGCACTGGGGATCTATAGCTAGTAATGCTAAAGATCATATAAACGGATTTAAATTATTTAAAGATATTGTTTTATTGTGGGGACCTGGGCAACCAATCTTGTATAACGCAATTAATAAGTTTTATACCATAAATTACTACTCTATTGGTTTAATAACTAGTCTGGCTTATGCACTAAATCTTATTTTGGTTTATGTAATTCTTCTAAGTTTATCTAGCAGGATCATAGCGTTAACAATTATCTTATTTGTATTTAGCCTAGTTCCCTACCCACAAGTTCCATGGCCTGATTTTTATTCTGGTATTTGTTTGTCCCTTTCCTGTTTTTTTTTAATAATAAAATCAAAAAATCAAAATATTTATTTATTTTTAAGTGCTTTATTTTTAGTCTTAAGCATTACATTTAGAAATTCTTATTTAATAACCGTTATACCAGCCATCTTATTTTATATATTGTTACATGTATTTCATAGAAAAGAAATACCAGCTAACTTCAAAAAATTTTTTTTCTTTTTGTTTGTGTTGTTTTTTATATTTTTTTTTAGTTTAGCATATAACGATAATTTAATTTTATGGTATGAACAAGGTCTAGGAAGGGTTGGGGAATATAAGGAATTAGACTCTGTTATTTTAGGATATGAAGTAAATTCCTCGCTATTTTTGATTATAAAATTCATATATCATATTTTTTTTCCTGCAAGATTAGAAAATTTATATTTTTTGATTATATTTTTTTTTAATGGAATATTAGTATTGTTATCTATAATTAAAAAAGATTTTTTTTTAAAAATTTTAAACGAAAATAATAAAATTATTTTTCTTTCAATTTTAGGATTATTTGGAATTACACAATCATTTAATCAATATGAGATTTGGAGACACTTAAATTCATCAATAAGTTTATTTTTTGTCATTGGATTTTTCTTAAATAAACAATTTAAAAATAAAAAATTATTCAAAACTGTAATAATTTTGATGATTATCTTTAGCTTTACCTTGTTTCCTCTACCAAAAAAAAATGGAAATCAATATTTATCAGGAACTAACTATTTTCCATTAAGAGGTTTTGTTTTAAATAACAATTTTGTTTATAATCCAAAATTATATTCAGATATTAATATAAGCTTTTTTAATGGCCATCTATTTAATGAAGATCATGGTTATTATTATAATGAACTTAAAAAAATAATATGTGATTATAATAAAATCATTAATTATAGTATTGATAGAACTTTAGGGTACATTTGCGAAAATAAAAATTCAATAATAAGTACATATCCAAGAAATAATGGAAGACCTATATTTCATAAACCTAAATTAGAGACTAAATATTCTCAATTTAATTTAGACAAAAATGAAATAATAGTAGCTGATAAATATTTTTCTAATGATAATGCAAAATTATTAAAAATTATTAAACTTCCAAAGTATACTAGATACACATATTCAGATACATTTATGAGGTATTTTAATCAAGAGCTTTATATTTATGTAAAAAAATAAAATTTAATTTTAATTTCTAAAATAATTCCTAATATATTTTTGGATTGGTTTTTCGAAAGAAAAATAAGTTATGTAGGAAATCATAAGAATAAAAAAGATATAACTTATAAAAAAAAACTGATTATAAATGTTAATTTCAATACTGTATATAATACAAAATAGACTTATAATAAGTTGTGTTGGAAAATGAAGTAAATAACTTGAGTAAGTCATATTTCCAATAACTTCAATAAATGATCTAAATTTATTGAGAATCTTAAATTCCTCTACTGATAAAAATAATATTAAAGGTATGTAAAAAAACTCAAATATATAAATAAAATGATGATATTTATATAGTTTAAAATTAATTATAATAATCGGTATTGTTATTGCTAAAAATAAAAATAAATTATAAATAATTTTTCTATACGATGAAACTTGAATAGATTTGCAAATAAGAGCGGTTGTACCACAAACAAAAAACATAGTTAAACAATCTGTTATGGGATTAGATAATTTTAAAAATCTTAAAAGGACACAAAATATTATAATAACAATATTGATTGGTATAGATTTTCCAAATTTTCTGAGTGAAAGAAAAAAAATTAAATAAGCAAATATTTCTACAGAAACTGACCATATTGGTCCATTAAAGCTATAATCTTTTTCAAATCCCCAATTACTTGCAAGAAAAATTTGTAAAATAAAATGATAGAAATCATTTATCTGATAAACAAAATAATAATTTTGATTAATAAAGAAAAAATATTGAAAAATACCTACTAAACATAAAGTTGCAAAATGCAAAGGATATAATCTAGAAAAACGATAAATAAAAAATTTTTTTGCAGATATTTCTTTTTGAGATATTAAATCATCATACTTCCAAAAAAAGATAAATCCACTTATCCCCCAAAAAACCATAACTCCTTCTAAACCAAAATTATAGAACAATTTTAGAATAGAATAAAATGGTAGGTTTTCATTTAAAATATTAATTGGATTTTTTTCTATAAAAAAAAATAAATTATAGTGCCAAATAATTACAGCAAACGAGGAAATAAACCTTATAATTTCAAGTATTAATAATTTATTTTCTCCTACATTTTTATTTATTTGAGTGTTCAATTTTATAAATATTTATTAATTTTTTGAAATAATTTATTCGAAATTTTATACCAATTTAAATTTTTTTCATATTGGTTTCTGGAAGTTAAAGATTTTTTTATGTAAGTATTTTTATTTCTAAATATTCTGAGAATATGTTTGCTGATAAATTTTACATTTTCATTTTTATTAAACATATATCCATTAATGTTATTTTTAATAACTCCATCAATACCACCAATTTTATTTGTTATTGAATAAAGTCCAAATGCTGAAGCTTCTACATTTACTACTCCAAATGCCTCGGATTGAGAAAACAAGACATTGAAATGAGCTTTAAATAAAATTTTTTCTAAAAGTTTTCTATCCTTTTTTATTTTCTTATCTAAAAATCTAATTAATTTTACATATTTTGGTATAATAACATCTTTTGGTGGGGTGGCTCCTATAATATATAAAGTAGTTTTTTGTCCAATATAATTCAAGTGGTTAACCAATTTCAAAGCTTTATCCATTCCTTTACGATTCCAATGAACTCCAATAGTTACTAACCTACATTCCTTTAATGTTTTTTTTTTAATGATTTGGAACAAAATTTTTTTTGAAGGGATTATTGACGAACTTGGGCCAAAAGGTAAAAGATGAAAATTGTTTCTATTAATTTTGTAAGATTTTATAGCATCCTTAATCGCCCATCTACTAGTTAAAAAAATTTTCTTACTCTTTATTAAAGCTTTTTTTTGACAATAATTTCCATCATTTAAAGTACTATTGTGAATCAATTGTTGATTAAAATAATGTGAATAGTATGTTGAAAATAGTACATCTGTAAAAATGAAACAGGGTTTACTTGTCTTAAAAAAAGTTAATAAATAAGACTCTGAAGTTAAAACAGCATCATAATGAGTGTTTTTAATTTTTTTGTGTATTTGATTTGCGAAATCTTTTGCTACAAAAACAGGTCTATCAATATCAAATTTTATATTTAGCGTAGAATACAAAAATCTTTTTATAATATAAAAAATTCTTACTCTATTGCTCAAAGGTCCTACTGTTATAACTTCAAAATTTTCTTTTAAACATTTTAAAATATTAAAAGTAACACCTGACCAAGATTTTATTTCATAAGGACTTAGTCTAGTTAAATATAATATTTTTTTTTTTGATTGCATGTTAATTTTTACCACAAAAGATTAATCTATATATATATGAATATTTTTATGCTATTTAAAATCAAAAATTGCTTTAATGAACTTATTTAAAATAAAAATCTATTTAGGTATTTAAATTAACTAAAATGCCAAAAAAATATTCTGTTGCTATAGTATCATTTTTTGAAGCAAGCGCCGGAGGTCATGGAGCAGCAGAAGTTACTCTAAGTTTATATAATACAATAAAATTCAAAAAAAAGTTATTTGAGATAAAAAAAAAAAATATATTTAATATTTTAGAGAAATATAAATTAAATATATTTGAGAATATTTTTAAATTATTCAAAATAATTTTTTTAGTAATTAATATTAAAACATTTTTTAAAAAGTCCAAAAATAAAACTGTTATTATCGAAGGAGCAAGTTGGATAGGTTACTCTTACTTAACTATTAAAATTTTAAAAATATTAGATCCAAATATTTTTATAATTTATCATAGTCATAATATTGAGTATTTATTAAGATTAAAAAAAAATAACTTTATTATAAGTTTTTTATCAAAATTTTTTGAAAAAAAAGTTTATCAAATTTCTGACATTGGTACTGCAGTATCTAAATTTGATCAAAATACTCTTAAAAAGTTGTACAGTGTTAAAACTATCGTATTTAGTAATGGTATAAGCAAAAAAAAATTAAAAATTTTAGATTTCAAAAAATATATTCCTAAAAATTATATAATTTATTTTGGTAGCTACTCTTTTTTTCCAAATAAGCAAGCAATTGATTACATTATTGAAAATATATTGCCAATGATTAAGAAAAAACATCCTAATTTAAAATTAGTTATAGTTGGACAAGATTTACCTGTTGATTTGATAAAAGATAATAAAGATATTTATTTCTATAAGAATATCAAAAAAGAACATTTAAATTTCTTAATTGTAAAATCAAAATTTCTTCTTGCACCCATGTTTAAGGCAACCGGTACAAAATTAAAAATTATAGAAACTTTGATGTTGGGATCTATTGTAATTACATCTAAAGAGGGTATGAATGGAATTAAACTCCCAAATAAATCAACACCACCATTTATTTTTATGAAAAAAAAAGAAATTTTTAATTTAATAGACTTTGTTTTAAAGAAGAATAAAGTTTTGAAAAAAAAAGCTAAACTTCAATCAAGTTTTTTCGTAAAAAATTATAGTATGGAAAATATAGTTAATAATTTTTTTAAAAAAATTAATCTTTAAAGTTTTTATCTCTTCTCATATGATTGAAAGATTCTATAATCAATAAAATAAAAAATCCAGACAATCCAAATAAAAGTCTACTCAAACTTGTTGATAAAAACCATACGACATCATATGAAGAATATAAGTAAATCGAAGTTATAAATAAAAAATTAAAAATTAAAAATACAATTATATATTTTTTATTTCTAAAATAATTCTGCCTATAAAGAAAAAATAATGAAAATATAATTAATATCCAAATAGGATACTTGAAAAAACTAATCAAAGTATATTTTATAATATAGAAAAATTTAATTATTATATTATTAAATGAAAATTGATTGAATAAATTTTCTGTGGATATTTGTTCATTAAACTGAAAACTTTCATGAAAATAAATTCTTATAGAAATATAAAATATAAGTAAAAATAAGAAAATTAATAAAGAAATTAATTTATTTTTAAGTTTTTTTTGAAAAAAAGTAAAAAAAACTATACTTGAAATAATATAATAAAAAAAACCTTCTTGCTTTATCCATAAAAATAAAAAGCTAGTAGTATAAAATAAAAGATAAAAGTATTTTATTTGATAATTATCTTTATTATATAATAAAAGAAATATCTTTGAAATTAGATAGAAAATTGCAAATATTAGATACTCTTGATAGCCTCCTAATAAAAATTTATCAACTGTTAAAGTAAGTAATAACAAAATAATTAAACATATTTCAAAATCAGAAAATTTTTTTTTTATAATTTCTACTGATGAAAAAATAGTTGTCACAAAAGTAAAAACATAAAAAAATCTCCCAAAATACTCTAATTGTAAAAAATTATTTTTCCAAAAATAAGCCCATATGTATGATCCAAGATGAGGATAATGATTATATTGAACCTCTTTTAACTGTTTGTATTCCCCATTTTGATAAAATATTTGAGCTTTAAAAAACCAATGAGAAATTCCATCCCAAGCTAGCATTGGATCCCAAATAATAATAACAAATAAAGAAAAAATAGTACTTAAAAAAAATATGAAAATTAAAATATTTTCCTTGATAAATTTAAAATACTCTTTTTGGTAATAGAAAAAATAAAGTAAACCAATTATCAATTGTAAACCAAAAATTACATGTAAATTAATTTTGAAAAATGATAAACACAAATAAATATTCAAATGAATTATTATATTTATCAAAATACTGTCATAAAAACCTAACTTATATAATTTGAATAATTTGAAATTATTATGAATATTTATTGGATAATTAAATATTAAAATAAAAATAAAAATTTGTAAAAGTGCAAGAGATAATTCAATCATATTTTCTTAACTAAATAGCAGTTTTCTTTCTTATCAATTATTTGAAAATCTTTTTTTACATAATTTTTGGAGAAATCATTTTCAGAAATATTTATTAATATTAGATAATGATTATCTTTTTCTCTATTAATATCAAAAAAATAACTTTCTATCGAAGGGTAATTTCCAAAATTAAGTATTGGAACATTTTTTTTAAATTTTATTTTTTTATTTAAATACTCAACGAATCCATATCCATATTTTTCGCAATAACCTCCTAATTTCATCATCCTTGTTTCATAACTATCTTGTAAAATTGTATAGGAATATAAAAATGTCTTATTAATAAAAAACAAAAAAACTAATAAAGAAATTAACAAAAAAAATTGATTTATTTTTTTATACTTAAGCATTAATTTATAATAAACATACTATTAGTTATTTAATCTAGATTTTAATAAAGACAAGTAAACACCAATTGGAAAATATGTAATAATTAAAAGCCAATTAGTAAAGTAATTTCCAGATGGAAAAATCGGTATTAGACTTATAAAAATTCCTGATAAAATTAGAAACTTAGCTTTATCAATATTATCTATTTTACTATTAATTCTTTTTTTTAAAAGAATATAAAGATTATAAATAACATAAATAAAAATTGTAAACAAAAATGCGGTACCAATCAGACCTAACTCAGATAAAAACTGTAAATAAATATTATGAGAATGTGTATTACAACCATTTTTGAAATCATACATTTGAAAAATAAAATCTCCTTTTTTTACTTTATCTCCATTTTTATATTTACTAAAAAATAAATTTTTTTTCGGATCATATAATGCAAGATGATGAGAAGAAAATGGAGCTATTATCTCAATTATACTGACTTGTTTTGTGTCACCTTGTAAATGTATATCATCAAATATTCCATCAACAGGTGAATAAAAGTTATTTTCGTCTAAAACTTCCTGCTTATTAAAATATTTAAGATCAGAACACAAATATCTAAATGACTTTAATCCGTGCCCAAATAATGGTTTATCCTTGAACATGCTGTAAGAAGATCTGTAATGAAGTAGGTGCCTATAACTTGTAAAATATGTTTTTTTTACTGTAAGTTGATTATAAGTATGAACAAAAAATTTTTTAAATTGATTAGAATTTACTATTGTTAAAGATATTACTGAAATTACAATGAAGGATAAAAAAAAAATAATTTTTATTTTGTTAGAATCTACCACAAAATACAAAGTTAAAAATATAAAAAAATAAGCTAATGCAAGACGTTCACCACTTAAAAATATTAAAACAAATGCTACTGATATAATAAAAAAATTATAAATATTCTTTTTTTTTATTTTAGTTAAATAAGATAGTGCTATGATACATGGTAATAACCTAGAAATAAAACTCCCCATTATTTGCTCATCACCAAAAAATGAAGTTATTCTATCTATGCTCTGAATCTCAGCACCAAAAATATTTTTATTATTATAAAATTGATATATTGAATCTAAAAGTAATATGACAATACAAATAAAAAAAAAAAAGTATAGCTTACTGCTGATATCTTTTTGTGTTTTAAAAAAATAACTAAGAGCAAAAATAAAAATTATAATTCTAAAAAAAGGAACAGAAGATTTAAACGAAATATTTGAATTAAATGATATAAATGAATTAATGTTTAAATATATGTAAAATAATACAAAAAATATCAATATATGAAATTCACTTTTATTAATTTTATCGTTTTTTGAATAAAAAAATAAATAACTAAGTCCAACAAAAATACAGAAAAAATCTGGAAAAAAAGGACCTGTGATGAAAAAAAGTGGAAATAAAACTATTATGTATTTAATAAAATTATCGTATTTTTTTGAAAGAAAACTCATTTATTAATTAAAAGTGTTTAAACAAATCATTATATTAGTAAATATTATATACTATTAACTAATAGAGAATAATTAATAAATTTAAAAATGACAAAAAGTTTTATTAAATTAGCAAATATAGGCATTCCGATACTTTATATTTTTTATTGGGCATCAATCAGCACATCCCCACATGATTTAGAAAATTTAAAATTTAAAAATGTTTATAGTTTAGTTAATGCATTAAGAATATCTCTACCATTATTATTTTCAGTTCTTATACCTTTGCTAATTGTTCATATTATTTATATAAAAAAATTTAAATTTACTTACAACATAAGTTTAACTAAAATATTTTTTATATCTTTAATTTCATATTTTTTGTTACAATATGTTGGGCTCTATTTTAACAACCTAATTAATTTCGAATTACATTATTTTTTTCTAATTAATTTAGCTTTTGGGTCACTGACGACTTTATTACTAACAACTCTATTAAATCCAAAAAATCTTATATGTAAACGTTTAATGATTATTAGTATATTTATACTGTCTATAGTCTCTATTTTTCTACTAATTAAATTATTTCAAAATTATAGTATTAGTGACCATATTTATCTTTATAATAGTGTAAATCTTGATGATAAGTTTTTTGAGCAAACTTTTCCAAGAGTAACAGGGATTGCAAGATCTTTATCTTTACTTGCTATTCTTTTACTTTTATCAATTTTTTTTATAAAAAAAAATATAACTATATTAAGTATTGAGTATTTAATTTTTTTTTCTTTAGCATTTATAATTTGGGGTATTCAATCTAGAGGGGCTCTATTGTGTTTTTTATTTTCGAGTATTTTTTTGATATTTTTTATTAAAAGTAATATTCAGGTAAAATTATTTAGAGTTTTAGTGTTTATTATTTTGCCAATCTTTGCATTTGAAATTTATAAAAATAATTTAATTGATAAAACTATCAAAATTAACTTTAGTGAAACAATAATTGAAGAAAACAAAGAATTAAAAGAATTAAATGTAGAGGATAAAAAAGAATACAAACAAGAGCTTAAAAGAAAATTAGCAAATAACAGGTTTAATTATGAACAAGGCAGTAGTGGAAGAGTAAAATTATGGAAAAAATCACTAGAAAAATATGATAAAAAAAAATTATTTGGGTATGGTCCTCAAGCAGATAGGTTATTAATAAGTGAAGATCTTTCCGTTCAGTACGGAAATAATGTATCGAACGGATTTATTTATGCATTTTTATGCTCTGGTTATTTTGGATTACTTTCCTTTTTGATATTTAATTTATTAATTTACTTTTCTCTTCTTGTAGTTGTTTTCAAAATAAAAATTTTTGATAAAAATAAACTTTTTAAAGAAAAACTTTCTACGATTTATCTTATTTTTTTTAGTCTAAGGATTTGTTTTGAAAACAGTTATTCTGTTTTTAGTATTGACTTTTTAATAACTATAATTGCTCTATATATTTTAATAAACTATTTAGATAAAAAAAAATTAATTCTCAAAAATTTTTTAAATTTTAGTTAATTCTGTTTTAACTAAATTAAAGTCCTTCTCCATCATTTCATTTACCAATTGATAAATATTATATTTTGGTTTCCATTTCAATTTATTCATTGCTTTTTTTGAGTCTCCTTTTAAGTGATCTACTTCATTCAATCTAAAGTATTTTGCATCGACTTGAACAATTTTTTGATTTTTGAATAATTTTGGAAATTTTTTTTTATCAAATTCTCTTATATACGCAGCTTCCTTGAGACCCCTACCTTTCCATATAATTTTTATACCAAAAAATTTACAACATTCTTCAACAAAAAATTTTACTGAGTATTGCTTGCCAGTTGCAATAACATAGTCATCAGGTTTTTTTTGTTGTAATATTTTCCATTGCATTTCAGCATAATCTTTTGCGTGCCCCCAATCTCTTAAAGAGTATATGTTTCCTAAATATAGACAGTTACTCAAACCCAAAACAATTCTGGAAATAGCTAAAGTTATTTTCCTTGTTACAAATGTTTCGCCCCTTCTCGGTGACTCGTGATTAAATAAAATACCATTAGACGCATGTATTTTATAAGAGTCTCTATAGTTTTTTGTAATCCAGTAAGCGTAAAGTTTTGACGTTGCGTAAGGACTTTGTGGATGAAATCTTGTTTTCTCAGACTGTTTTTGCTCATTGCTATTACCGAACAATTCTGATGTTGAAGCTTGATAAAATTTTGATTTTAAATTCAACAATTTTATTGCCTCTAAAATTCTTAACGTACCTAATGCATTTACCTGTGTAGTATAGTCAGGAATTTGGAAACTCGTTAAAACATGACTTTGAGCTGCGAGATTATAAATTTCGTCAGGTTTAATTTTTTTAATTAAATCAATCAAAACATTAGAGTCAACAACATCTCCATAATGTAAATAAAAATTAGTACTAGAGTGTGGATCAACATAAATATGATCAATTCTTGAGGTATTTATAGATGAAGACCTTCTTTTAATACCGTGAACAATATAATCTTTTTTTAGTAAGAATTCAGCAAGATAAGATCCATCTTGTCCTGTTATCCCGGTTATAAGTGCTACTTTTTTTTTCATGGATTAATAGTCCTATAAATTATTTTATTAGTTTAATAAAGAGATTTAATTTATAAAATTATTAATGATAAAATTTAGCATAATCACAGCAACTTTTAATAGTCAAGAAACTTTACTATATACACTTAATTCAACACTTACTCAAACATGTAAAAGTATTGAACATATATTTGTTGATGGCGGATCAACAGATAAAACTGTTAAAATATTAAAAGATTATCCTTTAAAGAATAAGAAAATTATAATTGCAAAAAAAACTTCAATTTATGAGGCAATTAATATTGGAATAAAAAAATCAAATGGTTCGATAATTTCAATTCTAAACTCTGATGACTTTTATGAAAATGAAAAAATTTTAGATCAAATTTATAAAAAATTTAGTAAGAGCCAAAAAATTGATATGCTGTGTGGCGATGTAGTATATTTCAAAAAAAAAAATTTTTCACAAATAACAAGATTCTATAGATCAAGAGATTTTAAAAAAAAAGAAATAAATTTAGGAATGATGCCTCCTCATACAGGATCATTCATTAGAAAAAAAGTCTATAATAAATATGGACTGTATGATGAAAGTTTTAAAATTGCTTCAGATTATGATTTCTTTTTAAGAATTTTTTTAAAAGATATTAAATATAAAAATCTAAATTTTATTTCCACAAGGATGAGAGCAGGAGGAGTATCTAGTAAAAGTATTTTATCAAATATCAAATCTTCAATAGAGATAATAAATTCACTGAAAAAGAACAATATTAATCAAAATCCAATCAAGATAACAATAAGATTTTTTAAAAAAATTCATCAACTCTATCAATTTAAAACAGAAAAAATAAATAAAAATTTTAGAATAAAATATCACTCGCTTTATAAAAACAGTATCGTTCCTGATTTTCAAATATTAAGAAAAAGTAAGGATATTTTTAAAAATAAAAATTTTATATATTCTGCTATGAATCTTGCATTTTTAGGATCCTATGTAAGGGGCCACATTCAAAAACATCCTAATCAAATTAATTGGCCAGATGGTTTTTTCTCAAAATTATTTGGGTTAAATTTAGAAAAAAAACCAGGAAGAGTAATACTGAAAGATATAATTAAAATAATTAAAGAAAATAATTTTAATTTAATAATATTTGGAAATTTAGAGGATAAATCGAAAAAATACTTAGAAAAAAAAATTAATAAATCAGTCATTCATCATACACTACCTTATGGGGAGATTAATTTAATAAAAAAAAATATTAAATATAAATTTAAAGAAAATGAAATTTGTTTAATTACATTGCCTACTCCTAAGCAAGAGATGATAGCTTATCATCTAGCAAAAAATAATAAATTTTACAAAATAGTTTGCATTGGTGCCTCAGTGAATATGCTAACTGGAGTTGAGAGACCTGTCCCAAAAATTATCAGTAATTTTGAATTTTTATGGAGATTAAGATACGAAACAAAAAGAAGATTATTTAGACTTCTGCAAACTTTTTATTATTTTGTATATGGCTATATTTTTACAGACAAAATTAAAAGACTAGATGTCCAAGTTAAATAAAAAAAAAGATATACTTTATTGTTGGTGCTGTGATGATAGCTCAAATACTGGAGAAGGAAACTTATCAAAAATATTTGTAAACGATTTATGTAAAAAAAAAAAAGTAAAAGTCTTCACTACTAAAAATTTTAACCTAAATAAAAATTTAAATAAAATTATTAGCTATAAATACATATCTCCTTTCATCGGAATAATATTTTGTTGGATCATTTTTTTAAAAAAACAAAGGCCAGTTTATATAAATTATTTGCCATTGTGGAATATTTTTCTTTTTATATTTCTTCCTCCTAATACAATATTAGGTCCAATAACAGGTGGTGCAAATTATCAAAACAATAAAAGTAATTTTATAAGAAAATATTTATTTCCTCAAATGTATAAAATTAGTGAATTTTTTTTAAAATTAAGAAATATAAAAATTATTTTTTCAACTGAGCTTCTAAAACCATATCTTTCAAAAACTACAAAAAAAAAATCAAGCTTTAACTATGTCTTTAATTTAATTTCTAAGAAAAGAAAAAAGAAAAAAGATATTGATTTTTTAATATATAATAGGCTACATAAAAATAAAAAAGATTTTTTTAATTTAGACAAAATTAAAAATTTAATTTATTTAAAATTAAAAATTCATGTTTTTGGTGACAAAATAAAATATAGTTCAGTAATTAATCATGGTTATATCGAAAACAAAAAAATACAAAATTTATTAGAAAGAACTCGATTTTCTTTTACGTCAGATGAAAACATTTACAGTTTATTTGCAATCGAATGTATTAATAATAATGTTAAGTTAATTACAGATAAAGCTAACAGAAATAAAATCAAATATTTTAAAAGAAACTTTATATGTATGGATTTAAGTAAACCAATCTCAAAAAAGAAACTAAGAAACCTTTAATTTCTTACTATCACCCAGTTACCTAAAATTAAAATATCAATTTCTGTTCTTAAAAAACAATCTAAAGCATGCTCTAAAGTAAATACAATGGGTTCATTCTCATTAAACGAAGTGTTTAAAAGTATAGGAATATTTGTTATTTTTTGAAAACTCTTTATTAATCTATAATATCTTGGATTATCATTACTTTTTACTGTCTGTAATCTTCCACTTCCATCTATATGCACTACACCAGGAACTAAGTTAGATTTGCTTTTTTTAAAATATGAAACTCTCGACATAAAAGGTTCTTGATAATTAAAATTTTCAAACCAATTATGGGCCTCTTCATAAATTATTGATGGAGCAAATGGTCTAAAGGACTCTCTCCTTTTAATTTTTGCATTTATTATTTCTTTGATTTTTGGGCTTCTTGGATCTGCTAATATCGATCTATTACCTAGTGCTCTTGGCCCCCATTCCATTTTTCCCTGAAACCATCCTATTACTTTATTTTGAATTAAGGATTTTGCTACAAAATCACAGAGTGATTGTTCTTTTTCTAAAAAATAATAAATACAATTCTCTGATTCAATTTTATCTTTGTTATGATCAAGAACATTTTTAATCTCATTGTTGTTATAAGAATTTCCTAAATATCCACCTAAAGTATTAATTGGTTTTCTA
>MDTB01139871.1_pt1 | contig 15054 bp, 18 predicted proteins | sample 811161 | NCBI WGS metagenome assembly MDTB01 (sample SAMN05326650, study PRJNA326480) | marine metagenome | isolation source: seawater | place: Mediterranean Sea | collected 2009
CTGATCATTATGTTAAAAATTACAAAAAATTAATATCTAACTTAACAAAAATATAAAAAGGATATTTATGAAATTAAAATTAATATATTTCAATATGCCAGTATGGAGAGCTGAAATAAGTAGAATAGCATTATTCATGAATGATATCGCTTTTGAAGATAGAAGAATTTCAAATGACGAATGGAAATATTGTAAAGAAAATGGCGAATTACCTGATGGAACGTATGTTCCATTTAGACAATTTCCAGTTCTAGAAGTGGATGGAGAAATTATTGCTCAAGCAGCTAGTATTGGAAGGTTTTGTGGTAAACTAACGAATTTATACCCAAAAAACGATGATCTTTTTGCTGCAAGAATCGACCAAATTCTAGATGCTGCTACAGACATAAATTTACTAATGAGACCTTCATTTAGAGAAAAAGATAATGCCAAGATACTTGAGTTAAGAAAAAACTTATCTAATATTGAAATTCCTGAGTGGTATGGATATTTAGAAAAATTAATTTTAAAAAATAGTTATAAGTGGATTGCTGGAGACAAATTTTCAATTGCTGATATTGCAATTTGGCGTCTTGCAGGTTGGCTTAAATCTGGATTAATAGATAATGTTAATACAAAAATTATTGAGGATTTTCCTTCATTAAATAATTTATGTTTTGAAGTCGCAAATATTGAAAAAATTAAAAAATGGGTAGATAAGACATATCCAGATCATTATAAAAAATATTTATCTGATAGCGTTATCAAATGGCAATAAATAAATGAAAATCTATTTTTTTATATTAATTTGTTTATTTATATCATCTAAATCATATGCTTATATTAATGATTCATATCAATGTAAGATGCAAACATTCATGGGAATAGATACAGATGGCATTCCAAAAAAATGGAGAGAACAAAGGTTTACTTTTACCTGGCAAGAAGACTTTACAATAAAATTTGGTAAAGGTGGATATTTTGATAATTTAGTATCTGAAAGAATAGGGTGGTTTAGTGCCAACAAAGATAGTTTTAATGTTCATCATGATATTTACATAATAAACTATATTAATAAATCACTATGGTTTTCTCATGTTAATCCAGAAAGTGGCATATTAAATATATATGCTAAATGCAATAAAATAGATAATTAAATCAATACCTTATTTTAAGGAATTAAACTTATCTTTTAAATAAGTAGACAATGGTTTTTCATCTGGAATATTGTTGATTGAATTTTTGATAATAATATTTGGTTCTATAGTATTTCCTAGTTTATAAATATTTTTAGTTAGCCATTGTCTGATTTTTACAGTATTTCCCTTTTTTAAATCATTCATCATATCTGGAATTTCTTTTCTTATTTTTTCAAATATACATGCAGCATAAATGTTGCCTAAGCAATAAGTTGGAAAATATCCAAACAAACCTGCAGACCAATGAATATCTTGAAGAAATCCATTATTAGGACTGTCAACTTTAAATCCAAAGTCTTTGTAAAACTTTTCATTCCATAAACTTTCAATTTCTATTGCGGATAGGTTTCCATTTATAATTTCTAATTCTAAGTCAAACCTCATCAAAATGTGAAGATTGTACTGTAATTCATCTGCTTCTGTTCTAATAAAATTATTATGGACACTATTAACTATTTCGTAAAATTCTTGAGGAGATGAAATTTCAAAATTATTAAACTTACTTTTAAATTTTTCAAACAACCAAAAGCAAAATTCATAACTTCTTCCTAGTTGATTTTCAAATAATCTTGACTGACTTTCATGTACCCCCATTGATGCACCATGACCATTGGGAGTAAAAATAAACTCTTCAGGAATACTCTGTTCATATACTGCATGACCTGTTTCATGGATTGTTGAATAAATACAATTAAAGGGATCATTTTCATCAATTCTTGTCGTAATTCTGACATCTTTGCCTTCTCCTGTTGAGAATGGGTGTTCTGATAAATCTATTCGTCCAATATTTTTATTAAAACCAAAGATATCTGACAGTTCATAGGCAAATTCTAATTGAGCAGTTTTATTAAATTGTTTTTTGAATTTAAAGCTATTCTCGTTTTTTAACTCAAATAATTCCCTTATTGAAATAATATTTTTGCGTAATTTATCAAAAATAGATTTTAGATTTTCTGATTTTGTTTCTGGTTCGTAAGTATCAATTAACGCATCATAAAGACTTTCATTATTTTTTTTTAAACATTTTGCTTCTTCTTTTTTAAGATGAATTACTTTATTAAGAATATCGTAGTAATCTTTTGGATCATTTTGTTTTCTTGCATTAATCCAAGCTTGTTGACTTAAGGAGGTTGTATGAGCAATTTCTTTTGCTAATTTAACAGGTATATTCTTGAGTTTTTTATGTGATTTTTCTATATGTCTAAGGTTCGATTTCTGTATGCTATTTAATTTCTTTTTATCAACAGATAAAATGAGTTCTTCTAGTTTAGGGTCGGTTACTCTTAAATGGATTATTTCCTCTAAGGCGCTTAAAGTTTCAGCTCTTTGATTAGCAGAACCCTTAGACATCATTGTTTCCTGGTCCCATGATATTAATCCAGCAGAATGCTTTAAAGCTTCTGTTGTTCGAACTATAGCCATCAGTTCTTTATAATTATGCATTTAATTCATCTAATCTTTCAGTAATTTTTTTTGAAATTTTTGAAGCATTTTTTGATAACCTTTTAGAAAGAATTATACTTTGACCAATATAATTTTTTGGATTCAAATAATATTTAATTCTATCTTTACTAATATGAGAATTAATCTGTTTATGATTTATAAGCATTTCTTTTATTGAATTATTTTTTTCTAAAGCTAAATTTATAATTTTATGAACTAGATTATGAGATTCATTTCTTCCAATAAATTTTGCTAATTCTAACATTAAGTTCTCAGAAGCTATATAATCTTCTGTTTTCATTAAATTATTTTCCATTCTTTGGGTGTCTATAAATAAAATATTAAGTAAATTATTAAAATCTTTTAATATAATTTCTGATAAGTTGCATGAATCTCTTGTTATATTATCAATAATTTTATCGCTCACTACATCACCTTCGTGACTAGCTAAACCACTTTCAAGTCCTAATGTAATTTTACTTCGTAAAATAGAACAATTTGCAACTAAGGAAGATGTATAAAACGGATTTTTTTTATGAGGCATAGTTGAGCTACCATACTGACCTTTACTTTCTATTTCTTTTAATTCATCAATACTTTCATGCATCAAAGAATAAATTTCATTACTTATTTTTCCAACATTCATCCCTAGATTTGCCAATAATTCAACATACTCAATTCTTGTGTCAAGAGCAGTTCTATTAGGAACAAGAATATTTGTTAGGTTCAATTTATTTGCTAGTAGTTGGGTAAATTTTAAACTTTGATCTCCAAAACCATGCATAGCGCCAACAGCTCCACCAAATTTTAAAGAGAAAACTCTTTTTTCTGCTTCATTTAACCTTTCTATAAGTCTAGATAATTCATCAATCCATCCAGAAACCTTAAAACCAAAAGTTATTGGCAATGCATTTCTTTTTAGAGTTCTTCCTAGCATAGGTGTGCTTGAATAATCATCTGATAGACCAGATAACTTAGTCATAATTTCAGATAAATTGTGAAGTAAAATTTTATAACTTTCTTTAATAATAAGGGTGTAACCAGTTTCAATAATATTTCTCGTTGTTCCACCCCAATGAACATATGCTCCAGCTTCACCACAATTAACAGATAGTTCTTCTGCAAGAGATAAAATCAATCTTTTATTTTTTTTCTGTCTTTTATCTACGTTTTTAATATTAATATTTTCTATTAAACAATTTTTTGCAATTTCCTTTCCAGCCCAATCAGGTATTATTTTTAATTCTGATTGAATAACAGCCATATTTGCCCAAACATTTAAGTATGATTGCCAGAGATTAATTTTTGAAAATTGATTATTTAAGTTCATAACTTCTTATTATAAATAATTTATTATTTTTATTAAACAAATTATTAAATCTGTTTTAAGATAATAATTATGAATATAAATGCAAAAACTAAAAAGCTTCTTGAAAATATAAACGGTGGTTCAAATGTATCTCATTCTATTCCATTCAAATGTTATTCTAATTCTGATATTTTTAAATTAGAAATAACAAATATTTTCAAAAATAATTGGATTGGAGTTGGTCACTTAAAAAATCTAGAGAAGCCTGGAGACTATTATTGTAAAAATGTATTAGATAAGAATATTATTTTTATAAGAGATAAAAACTTAGTTTTAAGAGCCTTCTTAAATACTTGCAGGCACAGAGGAGCAAAACTTCTTGATGATTTTGGTAATACTAATGTTATTAGATGTCCATTCCATAGTTGGGCATATGGTTTGAATGGTAGACTTGTAGCAACTCCAAAAATGAATCAATTGGAAGATTTTATTAAATTAGATTATGGTTTGGTTGAGTTTAAAACACTTGAGGTGTTAGGTTTTGTTTTCATTAGTTTAAATAAAATTTCACAATCACAATTAGAATTTTTGGATAATTTTGATGAAATTCATTCACCTTGGCCCTTTAATGATTTATTTTCAACCCGAACAAGAAGTTTTAAGGTAAACTGTAATTGGAAGATCTTTTTAGAAGTCTTTAATGATCACTATCATTTGCCATATGTCCATCCTGATACTATTGGGGATATCTATAATGATCCTAACCTTCCTGATAAAACTAATGGTCATTTTGTCTCCCAATATGGTGAGACAAAAGGAACTGGTGCTCTCTTAGAAAAAGAGCAAGATTTTGCATTACCTCCTATGGAAAATTTAGATAAAAATTTTTTAAATGGTGTAAGATATACATGGATATATCCTAATTTAACCTTTGCCGTTGGAAGAGACACAATGTGGATGTATGTCGTCAATCCAATTGATGCAGATAATTCTGAAATAACGCAATCTACATGCTTCCCAAAAAACATTATTCATTCTGATGAATTTAAAACGAAATCGAAATTCTATTATTCAAGAATGGATGCTGCTATTGAAGAGGATATAAATGCACTTGAAAATCAGCAAAATGGATTAAAGTCTTCTATAAACCTTCAAGGGAGGTTCCAGCCATTATTAGAAGCTAATGTTTCTCAGTTTGCTAAATGGTATTCACAACAATTATTAAGCGTTGAATAGAATGAATTACTCTCAATCCAGAAAAATTGACCCTTTTAAAAAGCAGAGATTTAAGCCGGATGGAACAATTTTAGATAATGATAGAGTTGAAATAGGACCAACTGATCTAGCATTTAAAGAATGGAAGGAAGCAGGTTTAGAAATTCCTAATCTTCCTAAAATGAGATTTGATAGGGTTGAAAGGTTAAAAGCCCAAATAAAAGAAAGAAATTTAGATGGAGTTTTAGTATTTGATCCATTGAATATCCGTTACATAACTGACTCAACGAATATGCAATTATGGAATACTCATAATCCTTTTCGAGCGTGTTTTATTAATCCTGACGGATACATTATCCTATGGGATTATAAAGGTATAGACATGCTATCATCATTTAATCCTTTGGTTAACGAGGCACGCAGGTCTTCATCAATGTTTTATTTTGCAAATGGGGATAGAATTGATGATGATGCAAAAAGTTTTGCAGAAGAAATTATATCAGTCCTCAATGAACACTCTCAAGGTGGAAGAAGGTTAGCAGTAGATAAAATTCAAATCCATGGTTTAAGAGCTCTAGATAAATCGGGCATTGAGGTTCTTGATGGAGAAGAGGTTATGGAGAAATCTCGCTCTATTAAAACATCTGAAGAAATTAAAGCTATGAGATGTGCTGCATATTCTTGTGATATTGTTTTACAGAAAATGCGTGATGCAGTTTCTCCAGGTTTATCGGAAAACGATATTTGGGCCGTTATGCATGCTGAGAATATAAAGCGGGGTGGAGAGTGGATTGAAACAAGACTTTTAGCTACAGGTCAAAGAACGAATCCTTGGTTTCAGGAATGTGGCCCCAGAATTCTTCAAAATAATGAAATACTCGCTTTTGATACGGATTTAATTGGTTGCTATGGAATTTGTGTAGATATTTCAAGAACGTGGTTTGTGGGTAATAAAGAACCAAATAAATCTCAAAAAGTCCTATATTCTGAAGCTTATGCTCAAATAGTTGAAAATACAAAAATTATCAAACCAGGAGAAACTCTTAAAAATTTAGTATTCAAAGGAAGACCATTGCCTGAAAAATATGTTGAGCAACGATATAGTTGTAAAATGCATGGAGTGGGTTTATGTGATGAATGGCCCTCAATTAGATACCCTATAGATTACCAAGAGGGTGCATTTGAGGGTTTTCTTGAGCCAGGTATGGTTTTATGTGTAGAGACATATATTGGTGAAGTAGGGGGGCTGGATGGAGTTAAGTTAGAAGACCAAGTTTTAGTCACTGATGACGGCTATGAAGTAATTTCAAAATACCCATATGAAGATAACTTAATTCTAAACAACTTTTAATTATAAAGAATTTGATGCTTTTGCGACTGCATCAAAAGATAAAGTTACACATTTATGCCTGTTCTTAAAGTCTTTAACGGGAGTAAAGGTATCTAAGTCATCAATATTTGATATATTTGTTTCACTTTTAAGCCATTGCAGAACATTTTGATTAAGTTTTTTAATATCATTGAGTGATTTTCCTATTATGAACTTTGATAATAATCCAGCAGAAGCTTCGCATAGCACACAACCATTTACATCATGTCCATAATGCGTGATTTTGAAGTCCTTATCATAATCTAAGGTAAGAGTTATAGTGTCCCCACAAACTGGGTTATTACTTGTAGATAAATGCTTATAATTTTTTAATTGATCAACATTCCTTGAAATTCTTGATAGCTCAAGAATTTTTTCTTGATATAAATCCTCTAAGGACATTAAATCTTAACCAAGAAAATACTCACTTAGTAGTAAGTATATTGCAATAAATGCTATAAAATATGATAGAAAAACCATCCAATGTGTTCCATCATAAACATTTTCTTTTGGTATGTGTTTTGGAATTTTTTTATTTTCTTCTTTTACCATTTTAAATCTTATCAAAAGTCAAATTTTCTTAAAAATAAACTAAATACTTTTAAATTAAAAGTTAAATTTTTAGAATAATAGATAATTACAAATTATTACGAAAGCTAATGAAAATAGTATTAAAACTGTGCTGTAACCAATAGTTACAGGACTTTTTTGAGCATTAAATGATTGATCTTTAAAATAAGTAAAAACAAACTTAAAAAATTTCTGAAAACTTATTGAAATATTATTCCAAATATTCAAAAAGAGACGAATTGTTATTTGAACAACCTTTACGAAGAATACTCTATAAAACCAGTCACTGTTTAAAACAGTAGAATTTAATTCTGGTGGGTAGATTTTAAAATGCCAGAGACAGATAAAAGCCAAAACTGCAAACATTAGTAACTGAAGCTGTGATAAAACATGACTAAAGTCATATGGTTGGTAATAAACATTATAAGGTAAGATTTGATAAAAAAGACTTGGGAAAATTCCTATCAAAATACACAAGATTGCACTCAAAATCATTGCAATTAACATATTTAGAGGGGCCTCTTTTGGCTTATGATTAGAATTATGAGCGAAAAAAGCAAAAAAAGGTATTTTTATACCTGAATGATGAAGGACGCCAGCTGAGGCAAAAAGAAGCATGAAATATATAATTGTTAAACCTTCGTAGCCTAATGAAGACATGATTAGAGACTTTGCAACAAAACCACTAAATAATGGAAAAGCAGAAATTGATACTGCTCCAACAATTGAGCATATTGCAGTTAGAGGCATGTATTTAAATAACCCACCTAATTCAGACGCTTTACATGTACCAACTCTATAGAGAACAGCTCCCATACTCATAAACAATAGACCTTTATATATTATATGAGCAAATGCATGGGCTACAGCTCCATTAATGGCTAGTTCTGTTCCTATTCCAACAGCTACAACCATAAAACCTAACTGATTATTAAGGCTAAATGCTAAAACTCTTCTTAAATCATTTTCAATAACAGCAAAAAATATTGGAAAAAATGTCATTAAAGCGCCAATAATAATTAAAATATCAACTCCAGCAAAAGATCTCGCTAATGCATATATAGCTAGTTTTGTAGTAAAAGCTGATAAAGCAACTGTTCCAACTTCACTTGCTTCAGGGTAAGAGTCTTGAAGCCATCCATTTAGAAATGGAAATGCAGCTTTAATTCCAAATGCAATAAAAATTAGTAATCCTGCTGTTGATTTAACATCTAATGCTTGGAATAATACCTCATTGTTATTTTGAAATATTAAAATAGCACCAGATAACAATAAAATTCCTGAGCCAACTTGAATTAGTATATATCTTACTGCTGATTTGTATGATCGGTATGTTTTTCCACCAAAAATTAAAATTACTGAAGTAAAAGCTGTAGCTTCCCACCATAAAAAAAGTGTAAAGAGGTCACCAGCATGAAGTGCTGCGATTGCTGCTCCAGCATACCCAATAATAGCTAAGTGCTCTCTCCATTCCTTAATATGAGATCCATAAATTATTATAAGAATAGCTGCAATATGAAATACTATTGCAAATGGAAAACTTAATTCATCAGAATGATTGATTATAAAATTAATGTCCATAAAGCTAATTATTAAATGTGTTCCATCTCCTAAAAATAATGATGAAGCTGATAAGAAAACTAAAACAAACATGAATATTTGTCTTGAAATATGCGGGAAAAAAGGGATCAGAAAAGATCCTAAAAACATTATTAGACCTGGAGGAATACTATTTATCATAATAATCCTCATCTTTCATAAATATAGATCTTAGGGCTACACCTATTCTAAAAATTACAATACATGAAAGGTAACCAAAAATAGCAGGAAAGAATATGAAATCCTCATATACGGTTTCACCATGTCTGTCACCAGCAAATTCCAAAAGAAGTAAAATAATACATATAAATAAAACAGCTGTGTTCACTCTTCCAAAATTTTTTAAGAGATTTCTATAAATATTCATGTTTTACCCACAATCATATTTATAAGCTTTAACAAGGGTTCAATATAAAAAAATAAAATAATTATTAGCAAAGAGGAAATAATTGCAGGAAAAATTGTTAAAGGATAACTAGTAATTACTAAATCTTGTTTTTTATCTAAAAAGAAAGCTCTAAACACAGGATCAAGCAAGTAGAAGGTGTTAAGAATAGTTGATACAGCTAATATTAGAATGATTATAGTTAGTTCAGATTGAGCAGCTCCAAGAAGTAAATAAAATTTACTCCAGGATCCTCCAAAAGGCGGAATTCCTATTATAGAAAGAGCGCCAAAAGTAAAAGCAATAAATGTAAAAGGCATAGTTTTGCCAATGCCATTAAGGTCTGAAATTTTCGTAATTTTTGCACAAACATATATTGCTCCTGCACAGAAAAAAAGAGTAATTTTTCCAACTCCATGCATCATTATATTTGAAACTGAACCTATTATAGAATAGTGAGTAGCTATTGCACCTCCTAATACAATATATGATAACTGGCTTACAGTTGAATAAGCTAAACGTGCTTTAAGATCATCTTGATACATTGCGATTATACTAGAAATAAATAGAGTAATTACTGAAGTCCAAACTAAAAGATATCCTGAACCACTTTCATAAATAAATTCATATCCGAAAATATAACAGATTATCATTAAAACAGAGAAAACGCCTGCTTTTACAACTGCAACTGCATGAAGTAAAGCTGATACAGGTGTAGGCGCAACCATTGCTGCTGGTAACCACCAATGAAATGGCATCAGAGCTGCTTTACCGATCCCAAAAGAAAAAAGCATCAATAAAATTGCACTTTGAAAATATGAAATTTTACCCTTTAATATTCCACCAGCTACGAAATCTGTAGTACCTGCAATTATCCAAACCCATATTATTGCTGGTAAAAATAATAAAACTGATGTTCCAACAAGAATTCCAAGATATAATTTGCCTGATCTAAAAGATTTTTCATCTTGTTTGTGAGCAACAAGAGCATATGTGGAAAAGGTAAGGAATTCATAAAAAATAAATAATGTTAATAAATTTCCTGACCAAGAAATTGCTAATGCTCCAAAAATAGAAATAGAATAAAATGAATAAAATCGAGTTTGATTACTTTCATTATTTCCTCTCATATATCCAACTGAGTACATAGCTGCTAAAATCCACAATCCAGAACATAATAAGCTAAATACAGCCCCTAAAGGTGTAACTTTAAAAAAAATATCTAAGTTATTGGATATATTAACAATAATTATTTCTTGAGTTTCATTATTTATAACTTTTTGAGCTACAATTAATGAACAAATAAAAGAAACTAAACCTCCAATAACACCTAGACTATCTCTTAAATTTTTATATGAAGAAAAAATCATAGTAAAAATTGTAACTAAAATTGGTGATAAAAGGGCAGTAATTAAAAACATATTAGAATTAATCATTTTTGCCCCATGAGATAGATTCTGAAGCTATAGTTGCAGACTCGATTATTGGATAAGCATAGACACCAAATAATAAGTTAAATATAACTAAGGTTATTAATGGAATTAAAATTAAAGGTTTCTCATTTTGTTTCTTATTGTTTTCAGGTTTTAACATCCAAATATACTCTATAATTTTCCAAGTATATCCGAGTGCTAAAAAGCTGGTTAAAAGAACAATAACAAGAACAAACCAATTTTGAGATAATAAAATAGCCTTAATTAAAAAAAATTTAGAAATAAATCCAACTGTAAGAGGGACACCAAGAAGGCTTAAAGTTGCGATTGTTATACATATTGCTGTAATAGGCATTGTATAACCAATCCCTTTTAAAGAATTAAATTCAACTTTATTCTTAATTATTGCGCCAATAGATCCTACACCCATAAACAATGCAGATTTCATAAGCGCATGGTTAGCTAAATGAATAAATGCAGCTAAAATGCCTGCAGTAGTTCCTAGAGATAAACCAACGAGTGTATATCCTATTTGAGACAATGAAGAAAATGCTAATAATTTTTTAATATCATTTTCAAATATTGCTCTTATAGTACCAAAAAATATAGCTATTAATGCAGCTGGCAATAATATCCAATTCAAAACAATATAGGTAAAATCATCAGTATTAAATAAAAGAGTAAATAATATTCTAGCTAAGATATACAATGCCGCTTTTGTTGCTGTTGCCGTTAATAAAACTGTAACAGCAGTAGGAGCATAAGTATAAGCTGCGGGTAACCATATGTGTAATGGAAATATTGCAGCTTTAACCATTAGTCCTATAATTATAAAACTTATCCCAGCTCTTACAGCGTTATTGTCAGATATTGCAGAGAGTCTTTCTGTAAGGTCTGCAATATTTAGAGTTCCAGTTACTGAATAAAGAAGACCAACTCCAATAACATAAAAAGTTGCTCCAACAGCGCCAATTAACAAATAATTAAATGCTGCTGTAAGTGCTCTCCTATCTCTGTAAGCTCCTAATGCAACTAATGTCACTGATGATAATGAGGAAATTTCAAGAAAAACAAAAAGATTAAAAGCATCTCCTGTTGTAACTAGCCCTAATAAACCACCAAGAGCCAACAACCACATTCCATAAACTCGTGATTGAGAGTGTTCAGATAATTCTAATTTCATTAAATTGTATGAGTAAAGAGTGGCAAAAAAACCCATTCCAGAAATAATGATAAGCATATATGATGACGCTCCATCAATCACATATTCTATTCCCCATGGAGCAGGCCAATTACCCATAAAATAATTTATTTGTCCGTAAGATATAAATTTAAAAAACAAAATAATTGAAGAAATAAAACACAAAAGGGAACCAATTAGTGAAATAATCCATGATATTAAAGGTTTTGTAATTAAAGCAACTATTGGCGACAGTAATAATGGGATTACTACTTGAAGAGCGGGCAAATTATTTTCTATAGCTATAAAAAAATTATTCATTATTTAACGTTTCTTCTTCTTTTATAAGTGCTATTTCATCTTCTTCAATTGTTCCAAAAGCATTTTTAATTCTCAATACCAGCGCTAAACCCAAAGCAGTTGTAGCAACTCCAACAACAATTGCAGTTAATATTAAAACATGAGGAAGAGGGTTAGAATATATTACATCTTTAGAATACATTAAAATTGGTGCAGTACCTCCAGATATTTTGCCAATAGTTATATAAAATAGAAACACAGAAGTTTGAAAAATTGTTAGACCCACCAGTTTTTTAACAAGATTATGTCTTGATATAACTATGAATAAACCAGCCATCATTAAAAAAATGACTATCCAATAATTCCATATTCCTAAAAACTGATAAATCATTTTTTACTATCCTCTTTCCATGAGGAAAATAAATGAAATAACATTAGCATTACTCCAGCTACAGTCATACCAACCCCAAGTTCAATAAGAATTATTCCAATATGTTGACCATGCTTACTATCATGAGCTAAAACATTATAATCTAAAAACGTTCCATCAAGAAAAATACTAACTATTCCAACACCACCATAAAGCAATACACCTAAAATCATAATCCACATATTTAATGATTGAGAAATAATTCTTCGACCTTCTTTAAGGCCAAATATTAAAGAGTGAAGTATAAAGGCAGCCGCAATAATAACACCTGCTTGAAATCCACCTCCAGGACCAAAATCTCCATGAAATTGAACATATAGACCAAAAAGAAGGATTGGTCCCACAAGAACCTTAGTCCCAACTCTTAAAATAGGATCTCTATTCATCTTTTGACTTCCTATAAAATGCTCCACCTAAAAGAAGTAAAACCCCTAATCCTGCTGTATAAATAACAACAGTTTCACCAAAAGTATCAAATCCTCTATAACTCGCTAATACCCCTGTAACCATATTAGGTATTCCCATATCTTTCTTAGTGTTTTCAATATAATAAGGAGCTACATGAGTATGGATTGGAGCATTTGCATCACCAATTTGAGGTAAGTCAAAACTTGCCCAAATAAGAAGACCTCCTACTATAAAACAAACTAGTAGTGCGGCGAGATTATCAATTGTTAATGCCCTTTCTTTTTGGGGTAAGTGTTTCATAGCAGCAATATATAAAACCGTAGAAAGACCTGCACCAACAGCAGCTTCAGTAAAAGCGACATCAACAGCATCTAAAGTAACAAAAATGATTGCTGAAATTAAAGAATATGCTCCAGCAAGCATAACTATAGAAAATATATATCTGCTCACAATTGTATAGATAGCTATAACAGCTAGCAGTGAAATTAAAAATGCACTTATAAGAAATTCTATCATTTTTGGTTTTTCATTGAAGGTTTAATACTTGATTGTTTAGATGCATTAGCTACTGCATGACTTGAGATTGGTCCTGTTATAAGAAGAATTAGGCCCATTATTAATAATTTTACACTTACCAAAGACCAACCAGAATAAATAATCATTCCGAATATTAAAAAACCAAAACCAGCTGTATCAATCATCCCTAGAGCATGAATTCTAGAATAAACATCTGGTAATCTTATTATACCAAAGCTGCCAATTAAAATGATGATTGATCCTATAATTATAGAAGTGAAAGATAAAATATTTATTACTGTTTCCATTGTTTTTTCTTTTCTAATTGAGCGTTTCTTCCAAATAATTTTAAGATTGCAATAGTTCCAATGAAATTGATTAGAGCATATAAAATAGCAATATCTAAAAATTCTGGACGACCTAAAAGAAACCCATGAAGAGTGATGCCAAGAATAACAAGACTACCAATTGCATTTACTGCAAGAACTCTATCAAAAGATGATGGACCAAGAACAACTCTAACTAAGCAAAATATTATTCCTATTCCACAACATAAAATTGCAAACTCAAACATTTTTTTTGCTTTCAATAGTTGATACTCTTTTATCCATATAACCACTTTTTAAATCGTCAGCCATTTCTTTGGTTAGAGCATGAATTTCTATAGTATCATCATCAATTTGAATAGTAACTGTTCCAGGTGTTAAAGTAATGGAGTTTGCGTATGTAACTTGACCTGCAATAGTTTTTTGAGATGATTTCACTTTAAAAATTTCAGGATTTATATTATTTGATAATATTGCTTTAGCAGTATCAAAATTAGCTTTTAAAATTTCATAAAATAGCCAAATAATATAACTAGGAAAACCAAGAAATAAATGATTAGGGAAACCTTCATCATCCAAAAAACCTGATTTATATGTTACGTATACGCACAATAAAGAACTTCCAATACCAAAACCTAACATTAATGGTTCATAATGGCCTGAAAGAAATAACCATAATATCATATATAGAATAAATAAAATTATAGATTTTAAAATCATTTTCAAATTTATTAAAATTAATTATGTTGTTATAAATTTATTTTACTAAAAGAGTAAATTATTATTTACTATAAATATAAATTTTTTTTATTTATTATTTTTATATAACTTATTTGAGAGAATTGTTTTGTTAGAATTACCAGCTATAATTTTAATATGCGTAAGTGTTTTTGGTTTAATTAATCATAGATTTTTAAAACTACCCTTAACAGTTGGCTTAGTTATTATTGCACTTCTCTCGGGTATTTCAGTATTACTAGTTGATTTTATTTTGCCATCATTAAATTTTTCAGATGTTTTAAGAACTTGGTTAAATGAAATAGATTTTAATAGAACTCTTATGAATGGTATGTTGAGTTTTCTTCTATTTGCAGGAGCATTGCATGTAGATTTAAATAGTTTAATGAAAGCAAAACTTCATGTATCAGTTTTGGCTACTATTGGTGTTTTAATTTCTACTTTTATTAATGGAACCTTTTTTTATTATTTAACCCAAATATTTGGGTTTAATATAGAATATATTTATTGTTTGATATTTGGTGTGATTGTTACACCAACTGACCCTGTTGCTGTTCTTGCACTTTTAAAAAGACTTAAAATTCCTAAAAAGTTAGAAGCAATTATAGGTGGCGAAAGTCTATTTAATGATGGAGTTGCAGTTGTAATATTTTCC
>MDTB01109279.1_pt1 | contig 15053 bp, 8 predicted proteins | sample 811161 | NCBI WGS metagenome assembly MDTB01 (sample SAMN05326650, study PRJNA326480) | marine metagenome | isolation source: seawater | place: Mediterranean Sea | collected 2009
AAGAATCCAGGATTTTATAAATTTGCATTCAATACCATTTTATTATTGCTACATTATAATCAAATTCAGTCACTATCTCATAGAATTTAATGTTTAAAAAATTAGACCTATACATACTTATTCAATTTTTAGTAATCCTTTTCCTATCAATCATGGGTTTTGTCTCTATTTTTTTAATTGTGGATTTGATTGAAAATCTTGATCGATTTTTGGACAATAATGTTCCCAAGAATATCGTTTTTAAATACTATATCTATACTCTACCTTATTTTTTAAGTATAGGACTTCCTATGTCTGTTCTTATATCTACAGTCGTTAGTTTAGGTTATTTAGTAAAAAGAAATGAATGGACAGCAATGAAAGCGTCAGGAATTAGTATTTACAGAGTCGCTGTACCGTTAGTATTAAGTGGATTTTTGTTGTCTGGTTTCTCATTTTTACTTGATAATAAATTAGTTTCATATGGAAATGAAAAACGTTTTGACATTGATAGAGATTACGTAAAAAGAAAATCTAGACATAAAATAAAGAACACATTAAAGAATCTTATTTTTCAAAAGAACTTAAAAACTCACATTTCGCTTACAAAGTATTCAGTTCAAAAAGAAAAAGGCTATGATTTAACTTTAGTTGATCTTGGACATGAATTAATTACAAAAAGAATTGATGCAAAACAAATTAGCTGGCTGAACAAAGAAGGAAAATGGTCCATCAATAATTATTCTATAAGATCTTTTGATCTAGAAGGAAAAGAAAAAGACATTTCTATTGGAAAACAAGATACGCTTATTGATCTTGGTTTTTTTCCTAAGGATATATATCAACAGATAAGAAAACCAAACGAGCTTGATTTTTTTGCATTAACTGACATGATAGAAAAGTTGAAGAAAAATGGAATTGAAACCCTAAAATGGGAGGTGACGCGATATCTGAAAATTTCATTTGCATTTACAAACCTAATAGTTGTTTTATGCGGCATTCCACTAGTAATCATTAGAGAAAAGGGTGAAATATCTTTTGGAGCAGGAGCAAGTATTTTTGTTATTTTTGGATACTATGCTTTTATAAAATTTGGCCAATCTCTAGGGTTTAAAGGAATTTTGTCACCTATTTTATCCGCATGGATGGGGAATATAATTTTTTTACTAATTGGAATTGGATTATTCTGGAAATCACGAACATAATTTAATTATAGTTTAGGTGATGGACCTTTTTCATTGGGCACTTGTGATTTATCTTCCTTTCCAACGTAAGTAAATCCAAAAGATAGATTTAATCCTTTCATAGTGTGTAGCCACATACCATTTCGAAATGCAAAGCCAAAATCAAACATAACTATACTCTTTTTCACACCAAAACCAACGCCTAATTCTTTCATATCACCTCCGCCCCAACCAAAACCAATTCTTAATGGGAAAGAAGGCATACGTGTCCATTCAGTACCAATAGACCATTTCCATTGCTTTCTAGAATAATATCTATTCTCGAATCCAGAAACTAGATCAGACGCAATTAAAAAATTATCAAATTGTTTTGATACCCCGGCTCTAAATGTAGCTGGCATTCTAGTTATAAAATCCTTAGCATTTGATGGTATTTTAAGAAACCTAGTCTCATTTTTAAATAAAGAATCATTTGACATCTTATCCACTCGGATTGTGTCTATAGTAAAAGTGTATTCTATGTATTCGTCAGAGGATAACTCGTCATCTCCCCATTTAAATGGATAAAAGCTCTTAGTAAGAGGATTTAGACTCGAGCTTGATTCATCACCACCTTGCTCCCAACGAATGGATCCTATAAGATTTATAATGGATAGACCAAAACTCCACCCATTTAAAGGTCTAGAGGCTACGCCAATATCCAATCCAAACCCTGAGCCACCAACACCTTGCTTAATTATGTATTTACCATTTCCATAAATTCCTAAATCATCTGTAAGTAAACTTGAAGAAGAAGAATCTTCATCCACACCTAAGAAAAAAAGGCCTTGCATATATTTTGCAGTAATCCCCCAAGACATATATTTAAAAGGAATTCCAAAGGAAAGCCCAAATTCATTCATCCCAAGAATCTCATAACTAAATTCAAGGTCTAGATTTGCTTTTTTTGCATTCCCATAAAATATAAGTTCTAATAGGCCAATAGGTAGTTTGTAGTTTTGAAGTAAGATGTTATTGGCTGAAAATGCTAAGTTCCCTTTAGAAATATTTATTAATGGTATGGGCATGTGGGTATCCATAAAAAAAGTAAGCCCATTCTGATTTTCTAATGTATTAAAGAACCTATTAACATCTCGTGTTGACAGTGTATCACCACTATATTTGGCTATATTCTCTATTGAAAAAAAATTTCCAACAATTCCAAAATCTAATTGAAAAGCTTGGATAGTGAGTGGCCGATTCTGTTGTAATCCAATTAAACCGGGGTTGTATCCAACACTAAAAATTCCATTTGCTATCGTTGTATAACTACCGGCCAGAGCGACAGCTCTTGGATCTCTTTTCGATTGAGAAAATAAACAGGTAATTATAATTAATACACATATGATTTTCTTCATCTATCTCTCGAATTTAATCGTATTTTATCTGAAGCAATTTTAATCCTACCTGTATATCTAGCTGGGTTTATAATTTTAACGTAATGTCCATTAATATCACATGCTGGAGAAGATTTTGATTCTATAATTTTTATTCTAAGATAATCAGATATCGGAACACCAGTTAAACTCCATTTGTAAGAACCGGTATTTTCAATGTCTGAAGCAATCTCAACCCATCCTTCAGTCACAGTACAATTTCTAGGTAGGTATTTAGTCGAATCAAAAGTAGGATCTGAAACATCACTATTAGAGTACCACAAGTCTAAAGTTTCACTTGTATTACCAAAAGAACTCCAAAGAATTTCTAACGAATCAGAATTTGTAAAAGTTTGTCCACCATTTGGATAAGTAATAAAAAGTTCATTGGAGGGACTGCCCAATGCACCATCGCTACTCAATGTAAAAGTAATAAAAGAACCAATATCAAGATAATCATGAACGGATAAGAAGACCCCAGTATTACCGGTTCCTGGTAAATAAAATCTTGGCATTGTGTAATTATCTCCATAACCAGTGAGTAATTTGATTTTTGAAGTATCTATCACACTAAAATATGTTCCTGTTCCAGGAATAACAACCATTCCATCAGCATACTCCACACTGTCTAAGTAAACATTATTTAATGAGTCATAGTTAAAGTAGTGATAGATTGTAGTATCACCTCCAGATAGGTAGTATTCTGTTGGATTAGGTAAGAAAAATTTAAATAATGTGTCAACGTAAGAAATGATAGTATCTACTCCAGATCCATTTGTTTTTATTACATAAGGAGTTCCATCAATACATTCTGAAAAATCTGTCATTACATCAAATATGTAAATGCCATTACTACTATCAGGAGAAAGATTTTTACATCTTCTAATTATATAAAGGCTATCAGATGGTAATAGAGATCCTAAAGTTGCAAGAGTATCTCTAAAAAGACTCAATTGTTCAACAGTACGATCTGCCGGAAACATTGAATCGTTACTCATTAATATTGCTACCTCTGCTCCAAATGGTAAAGCATTTGTAATATTAGAAACTAAATTTGTTTCTTTTAATCCTTTTCTAATTTTTGATCTTGTATCATGCTCAAAAGCCTCTATTTTTGTAGCTGTTCCTCCCATAAAAGTCATAGGCTCTAACTGGAGAGCAAAGGGTATCGTTACTCTAAAAGTAGCAGCAATAGCTTTATTTCCAGATAATTCCCCACGACCATCTACTTTGACCTGAGGATTTATAAGCATTTTTACTGGATTTGAACCGAGAAGGTCAATAATACTTGAACATGTATCACATAAACCATTTACTCTCTGAAGATTAGGAATATCCCCAGAATTATAATTGTTTACAGATTCCCAAATTGAAATAGTTGTACCATTTTTATCAAGTTTTATATTTGTTACAGATGTATCTGTATTCAAGCTTGTTCGAGGCATACCAATAGTATCTATATCAATAGGAACATATGTTAATTCATCAAGAGAATTATATCCTCTAAATTCCATCAACATTTGAATTGGAAGCTTTATCTGATTTTTAAATATTATTTCCATAGAAGCCTCGGTTGGAATTGCACCAGTAAGACCTGGAGGGAATTCCTGTTCCTGAGGATCCGATGGAAGTTCCATATACATAGCTGCTCCAATAGACTCAAACTCTAACTTATCTAGTTTCATTCCCATTGAAAACCCACCAAGAGGTGTACCATCAAGAGGTATCCTCAAAGTGTCCTTAGGTATAGAAATATCCAATTGAAGATCAAACTTAGTAAATGAACTATCTGGCCATCCATCATCATCACAATTACCTGTTAACCAATCCTCATATGAAGGACAGGGAAGACCATCAGGTCCATCATTGTCACCAGAGATACTTTGAAGTCTGTGCCCTTCCATATTGAAAATTTTATTTATGGCTCCATCACCATTTCTAAGTGTAGTATCAATTCTCACTTTTTCACCATCAGATGAAGAAGGAACAAAATTTTTAAAATCAATAAAAAAATTCATTGGAAATGGGAAGGTACTTTTTAAATCTATTATTTGTAATCTATTAACACGAACACTTGGATTATTTGCAACGTTATCCGCAAGAACATTCCTATAAATTTCCATGCGACTTATTCCAGTTTCCGCCATATCCATTTCTGGTAAAACGATTGGCTCCAATTCTAATCCGTCAGATAAAGAAACATTATTTGTTATAACAGATATATCACTTAATCCGGCCATTTGAAAGATCATTTCGAAATCAACATATAAGGATCCTGGCTGAATCTGAACTATACTTTCAAATGGGGCTTCGGTTAAAGACATGTCAGTATACATTTTTAGAAAGCTCGTTAAACCCCGTCCTGATAAATTTGTAATTTTTTGGTAAGTCTGACCAGCACTTATTGTGGAGTCAATATTATGATTTGCGAGGCTATCATTAATTGGATAATCATTATCTGTAACTATATAAGAGGCGATGTTTCTTAAATCTGTGGGAATATTATTGTTTTTAAATCTAGTTTTATAAATACTATTTTCTTCACTTTCAGCAATAATTAAGGTGTCAACACTTGCTATAATTGCAGGGTCACTGGGAAGAGGAATTGAGGAGATCCCTAAGTCAATAGTTGTATCAATTGTAGATGAAATAATGCCCATAACCGAATCAAAAATAGCAACAATTAAAGAATTATAATTGGATGCTTTCATATGCCTAATAGAATCAGTAGGAAAAGAAAATAGTCTACCTAGAGTATCTCCAGTTGTAGAGTCAACAAAACATACTAAAGAGTCCATTGTAAACGGTGGGTCTGAAATTGGAATTTGAATAACTTCACACCATTTAGCAGTATCTTGGTAAATAGTTGCACCATATAAGACCACATCAATTTTTTGGTTAACACCAATGGCTGGTAAGTCGATATTGAAACTCAGACCTGGAATCTCGCCTGAAGAAATATTTTGGTCAAGTTCTACTGGCACTGCTGGAAGAGCAGGTAGTTGTGTTGCAGGCATTGTACCTTCTTGAATAATTTTGAACCCTAGAGAATCATCAGTAGGAAATATTCCAGCATCGGGATTTGAAATATCCGTCATTTCGTACCGTGTTTGCACCAAAGGTATTTTGAGTTCAATATCCCAAATAGGCATTACAAACTCATCTGGTACATCAAAATCGCAACCATTAAAACTAATTATAGTTATAACTAAAAGGGACTTTAGAATTCCCCTCCTCAAAAAGGATTTAATATTTCTCGAGTTTACCTTCATTTTACGCCAAATTTATTGGACCTCCGCACCTATAATTTGTAGAATAATTATGATAGATACAAAAACAAAAAACCCTGCATTAAAATGCAGGGTTTCTTATTGATATTATTGAGTTTAAACTAATATCTATAATGATCAGGCTTATAAGGACCATGTTTTGGGACACCTATATATTCTGCTTGCTCATCTGTAAGTTCTGTTAGTTCAGCACCCAAATGATCTAGATGTAAACGAGCAACTTCTTCATCTAACTCTTTAGGAAGCATATATACACCCACTTCAGGTTTATCTTTAGCTAAAGCAATTTGAGCCATCACCTGATTTGTAAACGAATTCGACATTACAAAGGCGGGATGACCTGTAGCACAACCAAGATTTACTAACCTTCCTTCTGCTAATAAGAATACTTGATGTCCATCTGGAAAAGTATAGCGGTCAGTTTGAGGCTTAATAACTTCTCGATTTACTTTAGAGTCTTCGTTCAACGCGGTCACTTGAATTTCATTATCAAAATGACCAATATTACATACAATTGACTGATCTCTCATTTGATACATATGATCTTTTGTGATAACATCTTTATTTCCTGTAGTAGTAACAAAAACATGAGTTTCAGATAAAGATTTTTCTATGGTAGTAACCTCAAAGCCTTCCATAGCGGCCTGTAAAGCACATATTGGGTCAATCTCTGTAACCAACACTCTTGCACCATATCCCCTCATTGATTGTGCGCATCCTCTTCCCACATCACCATAACCACAAATAAGAATTGTTTTTCCAGCAACCATTACATCTAAGGCCCTTTTTATGCCATCTGCAAGCGACTCTCTACATCCATATACATTATCAAACTTTGATTTTGTAACAGAATCATTGACATTATAAGCTGGAAAAAGTAAATGACCTTCTTTTTCCATCTGGACAAGCCTATGAACGCCTGTGGTTGTTTCTTCAGAAACACCAATAATTTTTTTCTGTACCTTATGCCAATGTTTTGGATCTTTTTTTAACACCTCTCTAATAAGATTTTCAATTATCCTTTCTTCTTCAATATCAGTTGTGATTGGAGGAGTAGAATGATGTTTTTTATAATACTCTTCTAACTCATACCCTTTGTGAATCAATAATGTTGCATCACCACCATCATCCACAATCAGATCAGGTCCACTTCCATCAGGAAATGTTAGTGCTTGTAGAGTGCACCACCAGTATTCTTCAAGAGACTCTCCTTTCCAGGCAAAGACTGGGACACCTGTTTTTGCAATTGCAGCAGCAGCATGATCTTGAGTAGAGAAAATATTACAGCTAGCCCATCGAACATCAGCACCAAGCTCTACTAGTGTTTCTATCAGCACAGCTGTCTCTACTGTCATATGTAAAGATCCTGTTATCTTTTTCCCTTTTAGCGGAAGGTCTGGACCATATTTTTTCCTAGTAGCCATCAACCCAGGCATCTCCTTTTCAGCTATTTCTAAAGCTTTGCGACCATCTTTAAAAAGACCAATATCTTTCACTTTATGTGGTAACAGTTTTACAATTTGATTGGTTAAAGTTTCACTCATTTAAGCTCCTATAATTTTGAAAGTATGTTATCAATCATATCTGTTTTTTCCCAAGTAAATTCTTCAAGTTCACGACCAAAATGACCATATGCGGCAGTTTTTCTGTATCTAGGTTTTTTTAAATCTAAATGAGCTACAATTTCACCCGGTCGAAGTGGGAATACTTCTCTAGCCACTTTTGTTAATAATTCATCATCTTTTTTACCAGTACCATTAGTTTTAACGTAAAATGAAGTAGGTTCCGCAACTCCTATCCCATAAGATAATTGTATCTCGCAATGATCAGCTAGGTCAGCAGCTACAATATTTTTTGCTATATAGCGTGCCATATAGGTTGCGCTTCTGTCAACTTTAGATGGATCCTTTCCTGAGAATGCACCGCCTCCATGGGGCGCATATCCTCCATAAGTATCTACTATAATTTTTCTTCCAGTTAGCCCTGTATCGGCCTCTGGTCCACCATAAACAAATCTCCCAGTGCCATTAACAATAAAGTTTTCGCTATATGGATAACCGTAAGATTCAAGCACCGGTTTAATCACGTGATTGATTACTTCATTTTCAACAAATTTTAATTCATTTTCTTCCGATCCAAAATTTTCAATCATATCATCATGTTGAGTTGCAATTACAGTTTTGTCAATACTAACAGGATTACCTTTTTCGTATGCAACGGAAACCTGTGACTTGCCATCAGGTCGAAGCCAAGGCAGAGATTCATCTTTCCTGAGTTGAGTTAACTTTTCAGTTAATCTATGACTAATTTGAATAGGAAGAGGCATCAACTCTGGAGTTTCTTTACACGCATATCCAAACATTAGACCCTGATCTCCAGCTCCTTGACTAGCTAAATCATCTGAATCTACCCCTTGAGCAATTTCTGAGCTTTGAGAATGTAACTTTGATAAAACTTCAACATGATCAGGATCTACTCCGCTATTTTTTTGTTATACCCAATTTCTTTTATGGTATCTTTTACAACTTTTTCAACATTTAAACTAAAATCAGTTCGGATTTCTCCTGAAATAACTACTAAGCCCTTAGTCGCAAGTGATTCACAAGCCACATGAGCTTCATTGTCCTGAGATAAGATAGAATCTAAAATTGCATCTGAAAAGGCATCACACGCTTTATCAGGATGTCCTTCTGTAACACTTTCAGAGGTAAATAAAAGTTTTCCCATATTTGTCATTTCCTTGGTTTAGATAAAAAATTTGTTGCTAAATTTAGTTTTTTTTATGCATATTGCTGTGTTTTAATACAAAACTTTCTGTAAATCTTTGCTAGCTCTTGCAACATTTCTACAGAAGATTGAAAATTATATGACATGATATGTTCAACATTTAAACCTATCGGCACTTTAAGATTATTTTCTGTAATAAAAGATAGAGTTTCGTTCAATACTTCGATAGCAACATCAAGAGACCTTTCCGTCATTGATCCTGGTCTGCCATTCAAATATTTTTCTGTGCCTTCGGGAATTTCTACGCCAAGCCATTTTAAAAAATTAATATTTTTTTGAGATGATACCGGAGCGAAACTAAGTAATATTCTTCTTGGAAAGGTTCCTATTTCATTGCATCTTTTTTGATAATTATTTATCATTTTAATTATATTTTCCGAATCACAAAGAACCTGTGTTGTAAAGAACTCAGCACCACATTCACTTTTTCTTATCAAATTTTTTGATTCTTTTTTTCTACTTGGTATACAAATTCCACCACAGAAAATATTTTTTTTATCACCAATAATCATATTCGATACTTTCTTTAACGATTGGTTAACAGTTGGACCAGGATATTTTTGCTTACTTGATTCTCCACCAACAATGATCAAATTATCTATCTCATATTCTGTATACGTTTGTTCCATCCACTTCATTTGCTCTTTTATAGGAGTATGCACTACAACACGATTAATAATAGCCTCTATTCCAACTATATCTTGCAGCAACATTCCAAACTTGCGAGGCTCTCCTCTATCTTGGTTTGATACAGGGCGTTCTCCACGACCAGTTTCATCATGGACTTCAGGTATATTAATAGCATCTATATGTGTTTGAGATAATAATGAACTAATTGTTTCTGCATAAGAATTCAGAGTTCCATCTTTCTCCCTAGGAGGTAAAATTTCATATGCTACAACTGGCCGTTGAGGTTTTTTTATCTTATCTCTTATTCTCATCCGGTTCTATTTTTTAAGGTACTAAAATACAGTGAATCTGGATGTGAAAAATACCAACCACAAACTGATGAAGCAGGATACATAGCTCGCGATTCAGTTAAACTAATACCAACACTTTTTTCAACATCTAATAATTTCCAAATCTTATCTTTTTCCGCATGGTCAGGACAAGAAGGGTACCCAGGAGCTGGTCTTATTCCAACATATTTTTCTTTAATTAAATCATGATTATTAAAATTTTCCCCAGAAGAGTAGCCCCAATCTTCTTTCCTTATTTTTTCATGAAGCCATTCCGTGGCTGCCTCTGCTAATCTATCTGCGATAACTTTTACCATAATACTATTATAATCATCAAAATCATCTTCATATTTTTTCACAATTTTTTCAAGACCAATCCCAGCAGTTACAGCAAATAATCCAATACTATCATCTCCTTTGGGAGAGATAAAATCAGCTAAGCATCTGTTTGGTCTAGATCCTCTATCAGTTAATTGCCTTGGAAATGAAAATTTAATTTTCATATCCATCAGCTCTACTTCTTCATTCATTGATTTTGCTTTAAAAAACCCAAAGACAGCTTTAGCATCTAGAGAATTTAATCTAATAATCTCATCTAACATTTTTCTTCCATCATCATACACCTTCTTTGCTTCAATATTTTTCCCATCCTCAATAATAGATGGATATAAACCTCTAAGCTCCCATGCGTGGAAGAAAGGAGTCCAATCAATATAATCTACCAGAGTTTCAATTGAAATTCGATTAATAATATGTATCCCAGGTTTATTTGGTTTAACAGGGTTATAAGTAAATTTTGGTTTTCTTTTTCTAGCCTTTTCAATGGATAAAAGTTTAAAGTTTTTTTGACTTTCATGGAAAGATTCTCTGATCAACTGGTTTCTTTTATTGGTAGTTTTAATGAAATCTTCTTTTTTATCCGGATTGAGAAGTGTTGAGGCTACTCCAACACATCGGCTTGCATCTTGTACATGGAAAACTGAAGATTGGTAACATCCTTCAATTTTCACTGCGGTATGTTTTTTACTTGTGGTCGCTCCTCCAATTAGCAATGGAACGGTAAAGTTTTGTCTTTTCATTTCAGAAGCTACATGGATCATTTCATCCAAACTTGGTGTTATTAAACCAGATAAACCAATGATATCAGCTTTAACTTCTTTAGCTGTTGCTAATATTTTTTCAGCAGGAACCATCACACCTAAATCAACAATATTATAACCGTTACAACTTAAAACTACTCCTACAATATTTTTACCAATATCGTGCACATCACCTTTGACAGTAGCCAGAAGGATTGTACCATTAGAAACATCAGATAAGCCTTTTTTTTGTTTATTTTTTTCAATGAAAGGAACAAGGTGTGCTACAGCTTTTTTCATAACTCTAGCAGATTTAACAACCTGAGGGAGAAACATCTTACCCGATCCAAAAAGGTCACCTACAACATTCATGCCATCCATAAGAGGACCTTCTATAACGTCTACAGGGTCTTCACTTAAAGACCTTGCCTCTTCTGTATCTTGAGTAATATACTGGTCAATGCCCTCAATTAAAGCATGGGATATCCTTTTATTAATATCTAATTTTCTCCAAGCATTATCTTTTTTCTTTTCTTTTTTAAATCCTTTAAAATTTTCAGCTAAATCAACTAGAACATCAGTAGCATTTTCGCTCCTATTAAAAATCACATCCTCAATTGCATTCTTAAGTTTAGGTTCAATTTTATCATAAACTGTTAGCTGACCTGCATTGACAATACCCATATCCATGCCATTATGAATCGCATGATATAGAAAACATGAATGCATTGCCTCTCTGACTAAATCATTACCTCGAAAAGAAAATGAAAGGTTGCTCACCCCTCCACTGATGTGAACACCAGGCATTGACTCTTTAATTGATCTAGCTGCTTCAATGTAGTCTTTACCATAATTATTATGCTCTTCTATACCTGTGGCAACTGCAAATATATTTGGATCAAAGATTATATCTTCTGGAGCAATTTTAACTTTTTTCGTCAATAGATCATGAGCTCTCTTGGATATAGAAACTTTTTTATAGTATGTATCTGCTTGACCATTCTCATCAAATGCCATTACAATTACTGCGGCCCCGTATTTTTTTATTAACCGAGCCTGTCGAAGAAACTCGTCTTCACCATCTTTTAAGGAAATAGAGTTTACAATACCTTTTCCTTGAACATTTTTTAATCCCTGCTCGATGACCTCCCACTTAGAAGAATCAATCATAATTGGGACTCTACATATTTCTGGCTCAGAAGCTATCAATCTTAAAAATTTAATCATTGCCTTTTCGCTATCTATTAGCCCCTCATCCATATTAACATCTATGATTTGGGCACCATTTTTAACTTGTTCAACAGCTACTAATAAAGCCTCTTCATATTTATTTTCCTTAATAAGTCTCTTAAACTTTAAAGAACCAGTTATATTTGTTCTCTCACCTATATTTATAAAATTTGTTTCAGGCCTTATTGTTAGAGGCTCTAATCCACTAAGTCTAGTAATTGGTTCTAGAAAGGGAATTATTCTAGGTTTTTTATTAGAAACTATTTTTTCAAACTGAGCTATGTGTTCTGGTTTTGTTCCACAACATCCTCCAATAATATTAACAAAAGATGAATTGGTGAACTCAGATAAGAAACTAGACATAATTTCAGGTGATTGGTCATATTCACCAAACTCATTTGGTAATCCAGCATTTGGATAAACAAGAATATTAGTATCTGCAATTTTTGAAAGAGTTTCTATATAAGGTCTCATTTGTTCTGCTCCAAGCGCGCAGTTTAAACCCACCGCAAGCAAATCTATATGTCGAATAGAATGCCAAAAAGCTTCAACAGTTTGCCCAGAAAGCAACCTACCACTAGCGTCGGTAACTGTACCAGAAACCATTATTGGAAGCCTAGAATTAATTTCATCAAATAAAGTTTCAATAGCATAAAGAGCAGCTCTACAATTAAGGGTATCAAAAACAGTTTCTATTAAAAGAATATCTACACCACCATCAATTAAACCTTGTGCTTGATTTTTATATGCATCTACCAAAGTATCAAAATCAATATTTCTGAACTCTGGCTTAGCTACATCGGGACTCATAGATGCTGTCCTATTTGTAGGTCCAATAGCCCCGCAAACAAATCTTGGTTTTGTAGGGTTTTCCTTTGTCATTAGCTTACAGGCTGACTTAGCTATACGTGCTGCAGCGATATTTACATCATATGCTCTATGCTGCAAGCCATAGTCTTCTTGCGAAATGGATGTTGAATTAAATGTATTGGTTTCAATGAGGTCAGCACCTGCATTTAAATAAGCCATATGTATTTCATTTACTATGTCAGGGCGAACCAGTGACAAAATATCGTTGTTTCCCTTTAAATCATATGGGTGATTTTTAAATTCAGTACCTCGAAAATCATTTTCATTTAAATTATAAGACTGAACCATAGTACCCATTGCACCATCGAGCAAAAGAATTTTATTCTGTAGTAAATTTTTAAGATTTTCCATAAAAAAAAAGCCAGAGCTAGGTCTGGCAATAAATATTCCTTTTTAGCTCATTTATTTAATGTCGCGGCAATATGGTTCAAAGCACGACCAATTGTTTTGTTAATTATAATAAATTAGTACTATATCATTCAAATATTTTGTTTTAGAATTTTGGACCAGCATTTAAAATATTTTTATCGCCTAAATCATATAATTCGTAATTTTTTTGAAACTTATTTACAAGCATCTTTGCACTTAAATGATATTTATCTTTCTCTTTCCAAGCATGAAGGGGGTTCAAAATATTTGAATCTAGATTATCTAACTCTTTGGGTACTTCAAAACCGAAATATATATCCGTTTCAAAATTAGATTCCTCTATAGATCCATTAAGTATGGAACTAAGTATCTTTCTAGTTTTTGGCAGACTAAATCTTTTAGCACCTGATTGCGCACTTTCTCCTACCCATCCAGTATTTACTAGATAAACATTAACACTATACTTTTCCATCTTTCGCTTTAATAATTTTGCGTATTCAAGAGGATGTAGAGTTAAAAACGGTCCTCCAAAACAAGGTGAGAAAGTGGCTGTTGGTTCTGTAACGCCTCTTTCAGTTCCTGCAACTTTTGCAGTATATCCACTTATAAAGTGATACATCGCCTGATCTGAGGTCAATTTTGCAACTGGAGGCAAAATACCATAAGCATCGCAAGTCAAAAATATGATTTTTTCTGGATGCCCTGCCATACTTGGCATTCCTGCTCTTGCTACAGAATTATCAATATGCTCAATTGGATAGGAAACTCGAGTATTTTCTGTTTTTGACCCATCAGTAAAGTCTATCTCTAAAGTATCTTTATCAAAAATGACATTCTCAAGCAAAGCTTCTTCACGAATTGCGTTATATATATCAGGTTCTTCCTTTGGATTGAGATTTATGACTTTTGCATAACATCCACCTTCAAAGTTAAAAATTCCATCATCTGACCATCCATGCTCATCATCTCCAATAAGTGGACGATCGGGATCGGTAGATAGAGTGGTTTTTCCAGTCCCAGACAAACCAAAAAATATTGCTGAATTTTGCATGTCATCTTGCACGTTTGCTGAACAATGCATCGATAAAACTCCTCTTTGCGGAAGTAAATAATGAAGAACTGAAAAAATACCTTTTTTCATTTCACCACCGTATTCTGTTCCACCAATAATCGCAATTTTTTTAGCTAAATGAAAAATGATAAATGTCTCAGAGTTCATATTATACTTTTCAAAGTTAGTATTTCTTAACTCGGAAGCATTTATAATAGTAAAACCTGGGTCAAAATCTTCGGGATTAATATTATCTTGATTTATAAACATGTTATGAACAAAATGAGCTTGCCACGCTTTTTTAGCTAAAATTCTTACTTTCAAATTGTATTTAGTATCTGCTCCAGCATACCCATCAAAAACGTATGTTTTAGAATGTTTATTCTCATTATAAAAATCAATTATTTGATTAAAAAGAGCATCAAAAATATCTTCAGATAACTTTTGGTTTACATCACCCCACCAAACTTTTTTATTGGAGCTAGGTTCGTCAACTATATATTTATCTTTTGGAGATCTGCCTGTATAAATACCAGTATCAACCATCGCTGCACCGCGCATACCAATTATTCCTTCACCATTTTCAACAATATCATCAACCAATGCTTTTGAAGAAAAGTTATAGCATATATTATTGAGATTTTTAATTCCCAATTTATCTAAACCTAGTCTGTTACTTTTAACAATCATATTTAATTTGTAATGAGATTCTTAATTTATTGAGAATTGATCTCATTAACAATGAAACTGATAATTTAGTTAGCATGAGGATGAGCCTTTTCATACACCTCTTTAATTTTCTTTGGATTTACTTTTGTATAAATTTGAGTTGAAGAAATA
>MDTB01050289.1_pt1 | contig 15050 bp, 8 predicted proteins | sample 811161 | NCBI WGS metagenome assembly MDTB01 (sample SAMN05326650, study PRJNA326480) | marine metagenome | isolation source: seawater | place: Mediterranean Sea | collected 2009
AGCATGATCAAACTCAGAAGGTTCACCAAAAACTACTGGTCCTTCTGCAAACAAAGCACCATTAATTTCCTCATCACCTTCCTTAATAGCAGGAACAATCCCGACTCCTATTCGTACTGCCTTTCCGCAATTTACTGTATCTTTATATTCCATAGTTAATCGTAATCCAATTGATTAGTGCCTGATTTATATTGAAATGCCTTATCCCCTCTATCTAGAGAAGCCACTGTCTCTTGAGAAGCAGTGGGAAGGTTATTCTTTTGTCTTTCTAATTGACCACCAAACTTTGATGGTTTTCCAAATACTGCGTCAGTAATAGAACTAATTAATGAAGCATAAGTAGATAAAACTCCATTAGCAGCTAGTTCAAAATCACCAGCACTACAGATTTTAGTGAACACTGAGGTACTAGTTTGTAATTTCTTACATTTAATAATAACATTTTCACTGGCATCTATATTGATGTTACCTTTGGTTTCACCTTCACCTTTGGTAATCATTTCAATGTCAGTTGCCTCCATTCTAATTTTACCATTACTGGCTTTAATAATAATATTACCATTCCTTGCCTCAATTAGGCAAGAGTCCATTGATTCCTTCATTTCATTTATCTTCTTCGCATCAAGATCAGGAAATTCTTCTCCCAACCACGGATAATGACCACAAGTTAATTGAAATTTACCAGGACTAGTAGATGTAGTACTCGATCTTCTCTGACCATCAATATCTAAACAAAGTTGATGAGCTCCATCTTGCTCATTCCTTAAAGCAACAGCAGAAGTTACATCCCCTTGCTTATGAATAGCACCAATCCAAACCGATCCATTCTCATTTTTTCCAATAGTTTGAGCAGTATAATTCTTTTTAGCACTAGCAGTTGGTGGACTAGTATTTTGCCCATCTTTATTTTTACCTCTAATTTGTTGTTGATTTATTTGGCTTGCCATTATTTTTATTAAGTAAGATTATTAGGAGTTCCTGGAATATTAAGTCGTGGATCATCACTACTTATATCAGTACCCTGTCTGAGAATTGCAGAAGATGGTGTAGTTACTCTTGCGTCGATACTTTCTTGAAGGGTCTCATATACCTGCACTAACTCCCCTGCAGTTTCATAATATCCCGCATATTTTATACCGTTTTTATAAAAAACAGAACCATAATAGGGACGACCCTCATAATATCCAGTCTGTTTAATTCCAACTAAATCAGTAACCTGTAATAATTTATCTTTATCAATACCAGGATCAATAGGATCACGAACTATCTCGAAGACAGGTCTTAATCGAGCACTAGATCCTGTAGGAGACTTAATTGTAATATCAGGGTAATCAGTAAATCCTACTCCCCCATCATCTCCTATATTTAATTTTCCTCCTCCCATACCATCACCTTCTCCTTCTCCATCCCCATCATCAGGATCACCTTCAGCAATACCTCCTCCTAAACATACTTTCTTAACTCTTCCATAAGAATCCATCTCACAAATATGTGCTTTAGCTCCACCATCATTAGGAGTTATCTCTACTGTATCATCTGGATTATAGTTGATACCAGGATCATCTACTTCAATTGACTTTAATTTCAATCCTACAGGATATCCAGGACCCTTAGGAGGTCTATATCCATTACCAGGAACTATAGGAACCACAGGACCACAAATTCCTGTACCCCCAACAACTTTAGGGCAGGGAGGAGGTATAAGAATTCCCGATACACCTATAGGATTTTCTTTCCAAGATTTAAATACTCTTTTACCATCTTTCATCACTGATACGCTCACTTTACGAGTAATAAGAGCAGCAGCAACAGTTGGATTCTCTGTGAATGTAGTATTTGGAATACGTATATTAGTCAATTCTAATTCTACAGTCTTTGGACCTTTATCTGCGATATCAAAACTAAAAGTTTGTATAGATGTTCCTTGTGAACCTAATACAGATCCAACCACTGCCTCACCAACTTGTTCTCCATCTACTCTCATTTTTAAAACATCATCAGCAATCATTTTTAAATTATAATTTCCTACATCTGGAAAATTTATATTATCCCATTTCATCACCCACGTCTTACCTTGTATCTCCTCTGGTGTAGTATGAAATGGTGAAAGGAATGGTCCCAATTCTCCCTTGGCATAAGTAGCAAGTTTAGGTCCACTATAAGTAGCACCATCTCTAACAGTTCCTCCTGTAACCACACCTTGTGCGGTTGGTACTTTTATCTCTACTATGAATTTACACTTATTCTTATTAATATCAAAGAATCTACCTTCGGATGCAGTACATACAATATCATCAAATGTCACCCCTCCTTGAGCTCCTGCATCTACGTTAGGAAGATCTTCAGCCATTACTACACCACCATCTACTTTTAAAGCAGCAAGTGGAGCAGGATAATTACCCATTTCCCCCTGTCCTGCATTCTTAATTTCCACATCATAAACCTTCCCAATTTCCACTTTTCGTACAATTGGATCAGGGTTTATTAATTGAACTAACGTAGATTTTTCAGTAGAAGGTCCTTGTACAAATGGGGGAGGTGATAATTGTTTTATGCTAATAATAGTAAAATATGCTCTTACATCTCCAAAAAGGTCTGGTCCACTTGTTGCTCCATCAGCAGTATCATTATCAAAAAAATTAATTCTTTTATTCGGTTTCTCTTGACTAGTATTATCCAAACTACCAGCAGGACCAATAATTGGAGCATCTGCTATTGAGAATACCCCTCCAGTAAATGAAAGAGGATACTCGTTACCATTCTGAAAAACCGCATTGTCAACCACAGAACCTCCAAATCCAGGCCATCCCACAAGATTCTTTGGACCATCTGTTTTTCTAAATGTTGAAGGAGTTCCTGCTGTTTGAATAGTAATTTGCTCTACAGAATTTCCACCCCCACGAGAAGGATCCTGAGAAGAATAACGAAACTCAAATGCTACCTCTACTAAATCATTGCCAGTTACACTCATAAAATATTGATCACCCCGCTTTATGAAATTCACATCAGCAGTAACTGGGGAAGGTTGAGGTATAGCAGGTACTTCTGTAGATTGAAAAAATCCACCTTCCTTATAAAATAATCCTTTAATTTCTATAGAATTGATAAATGCACTATTAGTAGTTACTTTAAAATCGACTTGTTTAGTGTTACTAGTAGTTGTGCCATTAATATCTACCCAGTCAGCAGTATTAAAAATCTTTTGATCTATTAATTGCTGATCTTCAAACAAATAATTCTCAACCTCAACCCTAATATTCTTAGGTCCCTCAGTTAAAAATATCTTTTTCTCGCCTCTAACTCGATCTTCTCTTCTAGTAGTATCAAGAACTTGTACACCATCAATCCAGAATTTAGATATATCATCTGCTTCACCTTTAAGTTTATAAAATCCATCATATGGAATGTTTATATCCCATTCATTGTCAAATACAATACCTCCTCCTGATGTACTTTCACTGTCATAAGGAGGAACAGGAGACATAGCAAATCGATTAAGAAATTGACTCCATCCATCAACAAATACAGGATGCCATTGAGTTTTTGCACCAGGAGATCTAGTAGTCCAAAAAGGATTTGGTGGACATCTTCCTTCATTCACAGGAGCTGGTGGTAGAGGAGGAATAGGAGGGGAAGCAGGTGCTTCAATAGTCATTGCTACTCCCATTGGATTATAATGCCATGACTTTGGAACTACTCTTTGCCTTTCTTCATAAGATGTCTCTATATTAATCGCCAAAGTCATAGGATTTAATCCATCACCACTATAATCATGAATCCCACCCTCCTTTCTAATCTTACCAAATCCAAATTTACCACCAGGAACTTGTTCTAAAGCAGCAAAAATATTATAATTTCCTTGTTTTATATAATGTATTTCTTGTAATTTACCAGTGCCAATACTTGTTCCTGGTTTAAATCCTTCTTTTCTAATTTGAACCTGATCACCAATTCGCACTGTAACATTATCATCTACTGCTATCTCAATAACATAATTACCACTCACGGGAAAATTAACATTATCCCATCTAATTTCATGAGTTCCTGCATAAGGATTATCAGGAAGAGTGTTTAAAGTATCAAAGGGACAAATCCCATACTCATTTACAAATCCCCCACTATTATTAACGTTTGTTCTCCATAATTTTCTATTTGCTTTATTAATATAATCAATAGTATTAAAAATAGTTGTAAGTTTATCAGATTCTGATGAAGTAGGTTCAACGACAACTATTCTTTCTTCTACTAAATTTTTAGCAGCAATAATCTTCAAACTTCCATTAGTATCAGATCCATGTCTATCTAAGAAATCTATCTGCCCATATCTTGCACTACTAGGTCCATAAGCCTTATTACTACTAACAAGTTTACTAGATCCATCATTACCCTCTATCGTAAAAGGACCATATCCAAATTCATTTTTTGCAAGAGTTGCCTTAACAGAAACAGATCCCGACTGTTTAAAGTTACCTCTACTATTTTTTTCTCTTTCTAAAACAACATCACCATCTGGAGTAGGGATTATTACTTTTGTAATAGCAGTTCCCGCAGTTCTTGGATTATCATCGTAAGTTAAAGATAAAGTTACTTCAGTTTCTACATTACCCCCAACCAACATATAATATCCATTACCCTTAAAAATAAAATCAGCTCCTGCTACTTGAGTTTCTTTTTTTGTTCCTGGTAAGTCTCCATCCTGAGTTACTACCTTTTCTTTAATTTGATGATTATAAAGTTCTAATCTCAAATTATGTTTTCCTTCCTTAATAGTCTCTTGAAAAAGTAAAGGATTAGACAAAACAGTGCCAGCAGCACCACCCGACCCAATTTTAAATTGAGAAACTGCTTTATTATCTAAGAAAAAACGAGCATCATTATCACACTGAGCTCTAAATTTATATTCTCCATCATAAGGAAACTCTACATTCCACTCAAAGGTATACCATCTACCAGCAAAATCAGATCCTGTTGCATGTGATGGAGGGACAGGTGAAATAGCATAGGAATTTAAAAACTCTCTCCATGCTCCGTGCTCTACTTTATAATATGTTCTTGAAGTCTTACCATTCCCCGTTACCTTAGTTGGAGGTTCCAAAGTAGTAGTCCACCACGGATTCGGTAACTGTTTGAGAGAATCTATGTATTCTTTAACTTGATTCTCAAATGGTTCAACTTCAGGATTTATATACTTATTAGGATTCCATACACCTATATTCTGTCCATTAGAATAAAAACTCCCAAATCCAACCTTTATAGGAGCCAGTTCCATTACATGAGGAGGAAAATATTCTTCAAAATCTTCCTCATCCTCATAAGTTTGATATACTAAAGCAGTACTACCAATTCCACATCTAATAACCGCACCTGCAGCAATTCCTGTAGGATCCTTTATTGCGACTTGAGGAGGATACTTATATCCAAAACCCCCTGTAACTAAATCTATTCCAATTAGAGATCCATCTTGACCTATAACAGGATTAGCTTGAGCACCTACACCACCACCTCCAGAAAAAGTTATATAAGGATCTTGATTAGATACTGTATTAATATCAACTCCAGGACAAGTATTTACTTCATTTATTAAATCATTTGGAGTTAATCCATTTACTTCATTAATATTAAGATATTGTGTCTTTTCTCTAGTAGTAAATATAAAAGTAGTTCCTGGATTTGCCTTAGCATAGAGATTTGCATCCCACAATCCTACCCCCGATACATATCCTGTATCGGTGGAAATATAACCTACCTTTATATCACGGTAAGTAGGAGAATTGAAAACATTAAATGTTCCTGACATATCTTAGTTCTTTATAAAAGTTATTTATCAACCATTATTTAATCTCATCATTATCAACATCAGGAGTATCATTAAAAGGTTGAGCAAACGGAAGAGTCTTAGGAATATTTAATCCTTCTGGTTTAGATCTAGATAGAACTCCTTTAGCTAATGAATTAAAACTAGGTTTCTGACCATCAGGTAAAGAACCTCCACCTTCTGATAAAGTATAAAAATCAGAAATAGGAGGATTAGGAGGAAGTTCAAAAGGAAAAACATTTCCTACCACATTTTTAAAATCTAAAGCGGCACTTAAACTACCTCCTAAATTACCCAATTTAGATAACATAGTACCTAATCCTTGAGGTTTATTTTTGCCAGAGGTAGGAGTACCTATCTTTATAGAACCTGGATCAGTTGTCTGTATAATAGTAAAGGTAGCATCAGCAGCAACACTATTATATTCCTCTCTTTCAATTGTCATCAATTCTCCCATTTCATAACCAGTACCTCTATTATTTACAGTTATCCCAAACTGATCAATACGACCTCGTGGTTTTATTATTTCAAAAGTACATCCCGAACCACTTCCACCAGTAACAGTAAGAACATCACCTTTCTTATATCCCGTTCCACCCTTATCTTCAGCAATAGTAATTAAGGTAACAACTCCACTCGTAAAAGTAATAGTTGCCTTACAAGCGGAACCAGATCCCCCACTCGTGTTAGCATTAGTAAAAGATCCCGTACTTGCACCCCCACTAGTTTCATAATTGGTTCCACCAGTAAGTAATTTAATATATGCTTCATTAGTCGTAGTTCCAGTTGCACCCCCCTCACTTACCACTATATTAACAGTCAACCCATTACCAGATCCAGGTGCGGTTGATGCAATTCCAACACCTCGATTGCGTACACTACCACCACTAATAGTACCAGCATCTACCATAGTAACATAATAATTACCACCCTGAACACTACCCAATCCTTCTTCATCACTAATAGTAAGAACACGCCCATTTGACGAAGAATCTTGTGCTTTTGGTTTTGATTTATCTTCTTGGAGTTCCAACTCACTTATAACATCACCTAAAAAAGCATTCATACCCTTAACCACACTATTATTAGCTTGATCTATTGCCTCTTTACTGTCAGATATCGCTTGTCCTATTACATCCTCCGCATAACATATAGGAACCGTAGGATGGGTAGGAATATCTCCATAACGAACTTCAATAGAATCATCAGAATCACCAACATCAAAAGGATCTCCTGTAGCAACTGAATCAAATTTCAACTTAACATTTCCTGTGAATTGATTTTCCAAATTGACATTAGGAATAGATGTACCTGTTTGTCCAGAAGTTTCTACAGTATAAACATTATTTCTAAACCTAATTTTTTCTCCTGCTTCCGCAATCATTCCAGGAATCCAATCTTTAAAAAGAGCCTTGGTATTAGGAGTAATAGGATTATTAGCTTTAGTAAGTGCTTGCTCTACTAAGGAATCTACATTTAATGCTTTACTCAAAATACCTGACATCATTCCACCAATACCATTAGAAATTCCACTATATTGTTTAAGAGTATTTTGATTAATAACCTGTTTCATGTCAGCAAAATTAGCTCTCTTAGATGCTGGCATAGATGAAATAGTTTTTGCTAATTCGGCATTTAATTTCTTATTAGTATACTCATTCATCTTATTAAAGAAAACTTTCATATACTTTGCATTCATAGAAGAAGCTTCTTGAATCATTGCCTGCATATCCATAGGAGGACGCACTACAGCATCAGCATAACTTCCAAAAGATTGTAAAGCATAATTCATCTCATTAGAAAGATTATCAATAGTAATCTGCATTCCTTTAACAGCAGATTGTACTTCATCATCAGGTTTAGATAATGGAATTTTTTCTTGAAAGGTTTTTTCTAATTTTATTTGTGCCGCACTAATCCTATGAACTGCTTCTCCCTCAATTTCAGGACGACCCGTAGAAGGGCTGTTGGGAGAATTTGCTGCAGAAACTCTACTTTTTAAACCATCAATCAATTTATTTCTTGCATGCCCAGTAACAAACTCTGCTATCTCCTCTGTTCCAAATCCATCATTAACCCATTGATCCTTTAAACCCTCTACTTCCGCAGCAGCACTTTTAAGATCCTCCAACATCGCAGAGGTGCGAAACCCTTGGGGAAATCCGTACTTATCTAATGCCATTAGTAACCTCCTCCTCCACCACCAGATCCACCACTAACTCCACCACTAACTCCACCACTAGAGGATGTTGAGACAGATCCTCCACCAGAGGAGGATGCGGTGGTCGAAGAGGTCTGACCACTACTTAATAAATTTAATTCCATAGCAGAATCTTTTGTCATAGGTCTACTCGCACTGAGAGATCCATCACCCGCATTACATGCTGCTTGACCTTTCTCCCCTGCTTGTTCAGCAAAACCACTTATACCTTCAAGTGCTTTTCCTCCAGTTAATTCTGTTTCACCCTGCAATTCTGTTTGACTATTATTAGCTAAAATCCCCATTATAATAGGAACATTCTCATTTCCTCCCATAAAAAATCCAAAAACAAAATTACCAGGACGAATAGCAGGAGTGGCAAAGGTTCCTCCTTGACCTCCTCCATCAGTAACACCATACATTACTGTTGCCCAAGGAAGTTTTTCTGAAGGAAGGATATCATTAGACTTAGGATGCATTCCCATAATCCTTACCTTATATCGATATCCCCATCCAGTAATAGTATTAGGAGAATCAAACTTATAAGGAAGAATGTTATCTCTCCACGTAGAATCATCACAAATCTGACCCATCCACCATTGGAAAGATTCTCCTAGAATACCAATATCACCTATTCCTCCCTGTATTGCCATATCTAATCGTCGTATACTCTACATTCCAGAGAATCTGGATGATTATCACAATATACTTCTAAATGCTTATCCTCGTGCCTTGTGTGCCAATCATTAATCTTGGCATCATTCTTATCTACTTCTGATTCCTCGTGAGCATGGAAAGCATCATTGTGCATTTCTAAGTCTGCCTCAGTATATTCAATCATACCATGATTGATATGCTCTTTATGATCCTTAGGATCAAGATAGACCTCATGATTAAGATCGTGGTCTGGGTTTTTAGTAGTCATAGGTTTAAATTCCTCTAACGAAAGTATTTATTTAATGTTTGACAAGAAATTATCTCTAGTCACTTTATGTGCTTTAAGAGTTGTGTGGTTACCCTCACGTCCCGTAGAATCTCTTATCAAATTCATTTTAGTATAAGTTTCCTTTGGTGAAAGGTAATGTGCGAGATCGGCAATAACATACAATCCCCCATCATTTTCATTTACATCATCATTAGTTTGCGTTTCTCTTTTTAAAGAAGAAAAATCGACAAAAACCGCATCTCCTGCGTGTAAAGAAAAATCTCCTCCAACAGTAACAGTTATTGTAGAAGCAAATAATTGATTATATCTCATTATAGACTGATTATAAATTGCTGCCAAGTCAAGATTTTCTTCTTTTGACTTATCCAGTTGCTGATCCGTAGTTCCATCAGGTAAAGATCCTGTATCCTTTACTTGCCATACAACTCTACTAGGCACTATTAAATCTTCACTTAACTCAGGAAGATGTGTTCCTGCAAGAGTTAAAAAATCTTGACTGCCTACATTATTCTCACCGCTTTCATTCTTAGCACTAGACATAGAATCTTCCATAAATTTAGGATCATATAAATCAAAAGACATTAACTTAGTAGCATAAGCCCCCATTATCATCTTTCCTTCAACATCTACAGCATTTTGTCTAGAATAATCAATAGCTTTTAAATCATATCCCGCAGGAACCCTGTCACCATCAGTTGACTCATTATAAATGATAGATTTTTTAAACTTCTGTCCTAATAAGGTATCTAAAGATTTAAAATGATATCCGTCAGAAGTTTCCCAAAAAATAAAACCTGCAGTATTTCCTGGTTTATTACTTTTAGGAGCAGCTTTAGTTGACAAAAGGTTAATACAATAAAAAGGTTTTCTTGTATGACCAATAAACTTATAATTTTTAGCACCAGTTTCTTCGATATCTATATCTTTTTCCGTCTTTAAATGATCCTTAGCAATTTTTTCAATATGTTGAGATATTTTTCCCTCATAACATTCTACTACTCTATTACCATCTTTTTGATTTTCATAAATTTCATTAGAAATTAACTGCAATTGAGCAGCAGATTTGGTAGTCTTATCATCAAAAGCAGCCGTCTTATTAACTCTTAATTTCAGATTTAAATCATTCCCCCTATTATCAGAAAATTCTAAACTAACATAATTACCACCCGCAATAGGTAATTTATCTATGGCAGTACCCGTATTTTTACAACTACTTCCTTTTTTATTATTATTAACAGTATCTCCTGAATCCGAATAAGTATAAGTTACACCAATAGTATTAGATAACATACTTTCATAATACATTAGACGAATCAATCCACCCGTTAAATCTACTGTATTAGAATCACCCTTTTTAGTAGATGATACTATTACCTTTTTAACCTCACAAGGTTCACTAGGTTTTCTATCTAATTTTTTCTTTTCTTCCTTAGCTTCTTTGTGAACTTTCTTTAGAAAATCACTGTCTGCCTTGGTGAGACCCATTGCCATAGAACTAATCCCTCCTACTTATATTTAACACTTATCTTTTATTCAATTTATTGTTCCATTTAGAACCACTTGATGCCATATAAGGATTACTCAACATCATCCCTTCTACTAAAGATTTACTAGATCCACTTAAACTATCTGCAGTAGGGTTAGAACCTTGTTTTTCAGTAATAACATAAGTTACACCACCTTCAGAATCCTCATAATCAGCATAAGTATCAAGACCTGTGTAATCATTACCTATAGATTTATTTGATTTAACAATAGTAGGTGCTTTTTTTTCTTTAACAATAGTAGGTGCTTTTTTTTCTGGATATGTACTACTCTCACCTTCTCCTCCTTCTACTTTCTCGGAAGGATCTTTACCCGCAAAAATTTTATCATAAATCACCCCACCTAACATATCACCACCAGCACCACCTAAGAACATACCAATAGCAGTTCCAACTCCAGGAAGAGGAATCAAACTTCCTAATGCTCCACCAATCCAAGCACCTAAACCTGCTCCTATTGCCATAAATGCCGATCTTCCCAATGGTTCTTTAAATACAAAAACATTTAATAAGAAATCAACTAGGGGTCCTAAGAAAGGAATCTTCTTAACTATAGGACTAATAATTTTCTTAGCAGATTTTAATACATTTAAAGCAGGTTTTATTGCTTTCGCAGATACTTGCGTTGCTACTCTCCCAGATATATTAGCAGCACGTTTTGCTATTGATGCGGTTAACTTTGTTTTATTAAGAACTTTAGATGCTTTAGATGCTACTCGTTTAACTGATTTACCTACTCGTTTAGCACCCTTTGTTAAATCCTTAGTTCTTTTAGCCGCTTCTTTTCTAACAGTACGATTTTTAGTTGCTGATATTGCACCCGACGCTCCTCCACTCAGTGCTGTTTCTGAAAGATCTTTGGGTCTATCTGCGAAAGATGCCGTCACATTTTCTTTATCTGCTGCTTCTAAATCGGTTGCCGACTTCTTACCAAAAATCATATCATATACCAATCCACCTAAAGCATCTCCAGCAAAACCACCAATAACAGCACCCAAAAGTGTTCCAAATCCAGGAACTATACTACCAACAAGACCTAATAACCATGCTCCTAAACCTGCACCAATAGCTTTAAATGCTGCTTTACCTAGAGGTTCTTTGAATAAGAATACATTCAAAGCAAAATCAATAAGAGATCCAATAATAGGAATTCTTTTTACAACAGGACTTACAAAATTCTTTGTAAGTTTCAAAAATACCTTACTTCCTTGCTTACCTAAAAGTTTACTAATACCCTTCCTTCCTAAATTGGTAACAGCAGACCTTGCAAACTTACCTCCATATCTTTGAACTGCTTTCTTACCAAACCTATTAATTGCTGCTTCTCTACCATATCTTTGAGCATATCTCCTTACTGCGGATGGTTTAACTCCACGAGCACCTCCTACTCTTGTCAATCCACCTCCTGTACCTCTACCTCCACCTAGTCCAGATCTTCCTGCCACCAGTGCTGCAATAATAGCAGTATTAAAGAGTAACTTTAAAAGACCTGTAACTCTATCAAATAATTTTAATCCCGATTGACCAAAGGTATCTCCTACTTTATTTCTCAATCCATCAAAAATCTTATATCCCCAATCAACTAGACTAACAAAAGCATTCAGAAGTTTCCCTCCCCAATCAATAATAAAATTTGCTACTGCTGCTATTCCTTTCGCAATTTTTGCAAATAATCCTATATTATCAATCAACCCTATCAGAACTTTACCTAATAATAAAGTAACAAAAAAGTTTATTATATTACCAAATATACTCTTTGCCTTTGTGGGGACAAGTCTACCAAGTTTAAACTGACGATTATTCTTTTTAGTAGCACTTTCTAATTCTTTTTCCTGATCTTTACGTTCCTTTTTTTCTCCTTTTTTTTGTCGTGATTCTTCCCTTATCTTATCTAAAGCAAGTGATCCCTTCAATAAAGTATCAACATCAACCAAAGTAGTTTTAATTTTAAATGCAGTTCCTTGTAAGGTTTCCGTTCCTACAGAAGATGCTTTACTAATACTTATTGCGTTCGGAGAAGAAGGAATCAAAGGAGTAGTAGGTTGAACATTAACAGGTGATGATTCTACATCCACTGTTTGTTCAGAAGCAGGTACATCCATCTGAGGAGCATCTTTACCACCTCTTCTCCGAAATATACGACTAGCCATTCTAGCACCACGACCCGCAGTAGTAGCAACCCTACCTGCACCCATTAATCCTTTTGCTAGAAGTCCTACTACCATATCCCTATACCATCATCCCTAAGACTTCAAGTTTAGTATCATCTATCATCCAAGGAGGTTTCACATCAAAAGAAGGAATTTCATTACCCCCTCCCCCTGATGCAGTATTTTGCTGCTGATTAGTAGCTTCTTGTTCATAAGCAATAACACTACTTTTTTTCGGTTTCGGTTGTACCTCATACTTATCTCTATCAACCATCATATCAACATTACTGCTTATTGTACCCAATATACCACTACTTCCACCACCTCTTTTTTTAACACCGTCTGTTTTAGGTGGTTTCTCATATCCCTCCATATCAACCATATCATCAACATTACTACTTATTGGTCCTAATATACCACTACTACCACCTTCTTTTTTACCACCACCAAATAATCCACCAAATAATCCACCACCTTTTTTCTTTTCCTTTACTGAAGTCTGTGTTGGTGTAGTAGAAATTTTATTCTTCATCATAAGCATTTTCTTATATTCATTCCTCTTATCTGAAATCTGCTTCGTGAGTTGCTTATATTTCTTCCTATCAGCTCCCCTTATTTTACCATCAGGGTCTCTCTCAATTTCGTTTCTTTCTCTAACTAATGCTTGAATTTGTGCGTTTGGTTGATTATCAAAATAAGCCTGCACTTCTTCCTGTGTACGCACTCTTCCACCACCAAAATATCCTTGAACTAAACCACCACCATTCATTTTGGCCCTAGCAGATATATCAGCACCTAAATTATCCATTTCAATCTGCTGGTGGAGGGCTTGTGCAAGTCTTGCGTTAGGATTTGAATCAAGATACGCTTGCTTATCTTCTTCTGTTAATCGACCTACTGATCCTTGAAAAATAGTTTCAGCACCTCTTGATTTTGTCTTCCATGTGGATTTCGTCATGGTATCAAAATTCATATCAGTATTTGATGTTTCTTTTATTCCCTTACCATAATATTCTGGACCCATTGCTTTTGTAAGTTCCACACCCGCTGCATAAGTTATTTTATCTAAAGGAGGTAATCCAAGAAATTCTACTCGTTCTTTATTAACCCACTTAAGCGTCTCTGCTTCGATTCTTGCTTTTTCTTTTGGATCAGTTACAGTACCCCTAGTATGTCCTAACTTTTCACTCATAGTTTTGACCTTACCACCTTCATTATATCCACCTCTAACAGTTGGTATGTTTGTTCCACCAGCAGCAGCATTCATTCCTTCAAGAGTATCCACTCCATATTCCTGAACTGCTCCTTTACTCATCACAAACTCACCAGGAGTTAGCATAGCAGGAACTGTATCTGTATTACCAGATCCAGGAACAGAACCCCCCTTATTAAATTTTAAAGGTTCTTCCTGTTTCTCATCATTATTATTATCACCACCACTACTCAATATTCCTGTTAAAAGAGCACCTCCACCAAGAACTGCCGCAGCCTTTAAAGGATTAGCAGCTGCCACCAGTGCTATTTTTTTAATTGCCAATAATAATTTAGGAATAACAAAAGATATCAAACCCACCAATCCTGATACCAAGCTACCAAATCCTGTCCCAAATAATAATACTGCTGCCGTTAAAGCAGGCCACCAATCTTTAATGAACCTAATAAAACTTTGTATCTTACCCTGATTTTCTGGATTACTAAACCAATCCAGAAACTTCATCATAATCTTTCCAAGAAATAAAGTTGATATAAATTTCCATATCCTACCCCACAAACCCATTACAGGTTTTAATACTGCACTTCCTACATTTTCTAAAAACTTTGGTTTAGTACTTTCTAAACCTTTCTCTTGATCTTCACGGTCTTGTTCTTCTTTCTCCCTCCGCAATTTTTCAGCACTAGATTCATCAAACTCTTGCTTTTGAATTAAACTATCCCTAATCGAATCAACAGTAGAAGCAATAGATTGAAGAGACTCCAATAACGGACCTCCCATCTGCTGTTGAGTATCTTCTCCTTTTATTTGTTTATCTACGTTCTGTTTACGAATTTGAATTATCTTTTTTAATAAAGTAATCTTCTTTTCGTTCGCAGCAACTCTCTTCTCTATAATATCTGTAGACTCTTGACTGGTTCCTTTCTTAAATGAATCGGCAGTTATAGTTGACCTGTTAACATTAAGCCCACCAATTTTTTCCTTTTGATCACTCAAAAAGGAAGATCCTTGTATTAATTGTTGGCGGGATTTAGCCATACTTAGATTGTTGTTGTTTGTTCTTTTGTTCTTCCTCTTCAAGATGCTGTCGAAGAAGACCCACATAGATGTCTCGTTCCCAAGGCATCATATTTTCAATCTCTGTTAAGCTATATTTATGGTACTGCATCAAGGCAAAATTTA
>MDTB01126929.1_pt1 | contig 15050 bp, 12 predicted proteins | sample 811161 | NCBI WGS metagenome assembly MDTB01 (sample SAMN05326650, study PRJNA326480) | marine metagenome | isolation source: seawater | place: Mediterranean Sea | collected 2009
ATCTATTGATGAGTTAAGACGAGTATATCCCGAATTGTTAATGCTATGATCAACTGATTAAACATCAACATACTTACGGCATTTTTATGATGAGAGAAATAAAAAGGAACTATTCCTTACATAATTAGTCAATCCGGTCTCACGCTATCTTATTTTCTGAGGGGAGAAAGAAATGTCCAGTAGGTTCCTAAAATTTGTTCTAGTGTTCACCATTTTTACACCTCTGCATGATGCAGTAGCTGACGAACAGCAACAGAGCATGTGGGATATTATTACATATGATGATCGATTTTCTACTTTTGCTGAAATGGTGGAGAGCGCAGGGGTGAAACACCTTTTTAAGAGAGAGATTGGTATAAATGCCACAGTTTATCTTCCCACGAATGATGCATTCTTAACGATGCCGGAAACAATGAATTCGGCTTTGAGATTTCCCGAAAATAAAGGGCCGCTGACCCATTTGATAAAAAGTCATTACTTCATTGGCACAACGGATAGTATGGAAGAAGGTGACTATTTCATGACAACAAATATTAATGGTGACCAAATCAGAATTGAACAAGCCAAGGAACTTTTTGTTAAAGACATGGTGATCCAAGGTGGCTCGATATCAGTAGGACAGAGCAAAATTGTTCCCATCGAGTGTGTTATGTTCGTTCAGCCCAGCAAAACCGACAAGCGGCTCAGTGTTAGTGAACAAGAGGAGTTTGCAATAACATCATGCTGCTTACGGACTGTAAAGGAGGTTTTGGCGTTTGTGCAACATACGGTCTTGGATGCGGCAGAGGCGTTCGAATAAAAACTCACAACTATAATTTAGGCTGCAAATCCGTTTCTGCAGGAATTGGGCTTAGAGGTTAATATCACCCGCCAATAAAAACTAATTAGATTGAGGCGGAGAGGTGCATTTTGGTCTGCCTGTCGATTCCGCTGGTATTAAAGTAAGTGGGGATATTCTCAAGAATTAAAATTTTGTTTCTTGAACACTAGACGACCTCTCTCAAGAGCTACACCCTTGTTGACTTATGGTGACTCGTCTTCTTTAACAATTAGAGTATCAACAAAACGACGGACCAAAGGTGTGATGACTAGAAGACTTGGAAATGCTACAAACCAGCTTTTGTACCATGCAATCATCCAAAGACTCAAAAAACTTTCAACCAATCCGGTTGTGTTAAGAACTGACACGCTGGAGACGACACAAGACATGAAGATTGACACGATAAAGATAAATGTAAGTTGTGCGTATTTTGTCGGTATCATAGGCAAATTCCAGATTTATTGTCAGGCCTCAGTATTCTAACCGGCATCAGGCTATAAACGTAGGGGTAAGGAGCCTGTAACCAAATACCAACCCGACGACGAATGCGAACATGGAAATAATTAAAAGATATTATTTTCCTACGATCAAAAAATTCCCCTCTGATTTTAAAATCTACCAAATTATTTTAGAAGAACAATAGATTAACAGATTGTAGCTAAGGAATATATGGAATAAGGGAGGTATAAATTTCAGAGAGAATTTTTAATAAGAAGATGGTATCCGAAAATTGTGGGTAATGTACCGTTGGGCGACTCGAGATTCGGAGGAATAGTATTTTAATTCACATATGTCTTGCGAGACTGTGGGAAAAAAGAAATAGCGCTACCGTACCAAACAGCTCAACCCACATATAGATATGGTTTTGAAAAAATATTACGGGATTGCTGGTATTGCGAGGTCGTTTGCTTAACAGATCAAACGATTTGCCGAGATTTCGCTTTCTTGATTTTCGACTTTCTTTCGTTTTCTTTGGGAGAATGTATAAGTTTTTTCTTTTTTTGAAGGCGATATTTCATGGAACTTTTAGGTTTTGATCTATTACTCGTTATAGTTGAGAGCCATTCTGGCATTTCCCTTATTCTTATTTTTAATTGATTTTCAATCTTTTTAATCCATTTTTTCTCCTCTAAACTGGCAATAGAAATGGCTACTCCTTTTCTTCCCGCTCGCCCTGTTCTTCCGATTCTGTGGACATAGTCATTTGGTTGGTTGGGAATATCATAGTTAATGACACAGGGGAGTTGCTCTATATCTAGGCCCCGAGCGGCAACATCGGTTGCAACTAAAATATCTGTTCGTTTTTCTCTAAATTTAGCTAGTGATTTTTTTCTTTGGTGTTGTAGCTTATTTCCGTGAATTATTTCTACCTTCAAATCCAATGAGCGAAGGCGGAGACCAAGTTTTTCTGCACCAAACTTTGTCCTAGTAAAGACTAGTAATTGGTGAAATTTAAACTTTTTAATGATTTTCAGAAGGGCTTTAATTTTCTCTGAATTTTTTGTTACATTAAATACAAATTGGTCTATGAGTTGACCAGATTGTCTTCGATTTTTTATATTAATTTTGATAGGGTTATTAGTAAAATTTTGTGCTAGTTGACGAATTTCTTTACTATAAGTTGCCGAAATTAATATATTTTGGGTCAATTCTGGGAGTTCGGCTAAAATCATCTTTATATCGTTGATAAATCCCATGTCTAACATTCGGTCTGCCTCATCAAGAACTATCGTTTCAACTTCTTCAAGGTTGATTGTTCTCCTGCTAATATGATCTAGAAGTCGACCGGGTGTCGCAATGATTATGTCAACGCCTTTTTTAAGGTTTTTGATTTGGAACCGAATGTTAGCGCCGCCGTAAACCGGCATTACCTTCAGCTTTGTATTTTTTCCGTAATTTCGATAGCTTGCGCAAACCTGTTCCGCAAGCTCTCGCGTTGGCGTGAGGATTAGAATTCTTATCTTCTTCTTTTTTTTATTATCGACGGATAGTAAAGATTGAATTGTTGGTAAGGCGAAGGCCGCAGTTTTACCTGTTCCAGTTTGTGACTCAACCACGACATCCTTCCCCGATAAGATTACAGGTATTACCTTTGTTTGAACTTCTGTGGGGTGCTTATAACCTGAGACAACTAGCTGATCGATGAGATTTTCCTCGAGTCCGAGTTCGTTAAAGTAGTGTTTAATATTTTATCCTTATGAAAAAAATTGCTATAAAGTAACTGACGAATAGTAATGTCTTAAAATAACCCATGAGAATCCGTTTGCTATGTAGACCCTTTGTGTGCATGGGTCCTCCTAACCCATTGATGACCCTTTCATCTAGCTTAACTTTATCATGATGATTCTCACGTTACGGTGATTTTTCAGGTAAAAAAATATTTTTTTATATTTTTGCGATTTAGATCTATTATAAGTAAACAAATAGTTTTTTCATATTAATTAACACTTAACTTCTAGAATATCGACCCTCTGTTTGAAGGAATACCTCTATTAGTTAGGGGGATAAAAAATCAGTAACTCGTGGTATTTTCGGGTATATTTGAGGAATATTAGGAGTAACTAGGTGCCACAAAAAAAGAGAAAACAAACAGGAAATCCGAAATCAAACAAAAGTGACGTGAAGCTTTACGGTAGAGCACTGTTATCATTGCAAAATGTGGTCGGTATTTTAGGAGAGTCGGGCGAGGAAATTTTCAAAGAAAACAAAGTGACCGAAATAGCCGAAAAGGGATTGTACAGTCCCCGCCTCAGATTGGGATTATGGGACTCTATATTAGATAGGTATGGTGGCGATGGACTAGATATTATCGGTCGTTTAAACGCAGATATATGGGAGAGTGATACCGGAAAAATGCAGGCAAAGTATATAGCAAAATTAAATAGCCCAGAGGGGTCATTGCCTGACAAATTTGTGATTCATAACTATAGAGGTCTTAATAGCGATGTGTCCCTCCACGATATGGCAAAAATGCATATAGATACTTGGGACGTCGCAATCAAGATAGTTACCTTTGCTCCTGAGAATGCCTATGGTGCACAATTAATTAAGTTAGGACCATTGCGCTATAAGTATAAACTTAGAATGACTGGTATAAAAGTTCGCCACTACAATTTTCCCCTAGCTTGCATACACCAGCAGTTGACTCGATGGATTACTGCTGAGTGGGATTTTAAGTTAAAATTTGATGAAAAAAATTCTTATGATGATTCAGATTATGGATGCTTGTTTAGTATCATAGCTAGCATTAAAAAAGGTAAAGATTTAAGAAATCCGAATGTTCTAGCAAACGAAATAAAGCAGGACAGTTTTGAGGCTCTTTTAAAGTCAGTTTTAAAATATTCCGACGATCAAAAAAAAGAATTAGGAAAAGAGAAAAAAAGAGTAGAACGACTTTCAAAGCAACTGGGGAAATACTTGCCTCCTCAAATTCATCAGTCACTATTTTCGGGAAGATACAACACAGAGATTACAACCCGTCGTAAGAAGTTAACAATATTTTTCAGTGATATAGCGAATTTCACGTCCACCTCTGAAGGTTTGCAGCCTGAGGATTTGACGAAGTATCTTAATGAGTATTTCTCAGAGATGACCACAATCGCGTTAGATTGCGGAGCGACTATAGATAAATACATTGGCGACGCCATGATGGTCTTTTTTGGTGATCCTGAAAGTAACGGAGAAAAAAAAGATGCTCGGGGTTGTGTTGAGATGGCTCTCAAGATGCAGGATCGCATGGTTGAATTACAGGATAGGTGGGCCAATGAAGGCTTTGCCGATCCGTTTCAAGTGCGAATAGGTATAAATACAGGATATTGCAATGTGGGTAACTTTGGTAGCGACCAAAGACTAACGTATACCATTATTGGTGGTGAGGTAAATGTGGCGCAAAGACTAGAGTCTAGTGCTGATTCTAACGGAATATTAATGTCATACGAGACTTACGCCCATGCGCAAGATATGATCGAAGTGGAAGAGCGGAAGACAATTAAGATGAAAGGAATTAGTCGAGATATTAAGGTGTTTTCGGTGATCGGAAGAAAAACTATTTCAGAGAGCAAGGAGCCTCAGATCATGAGGAAACCGAAAAAAGACGAGTTATCAGAATTTGAAATAATGAAAAAAGACGTAGCACGGATAGATAATAATTTGCACGAATTGAATAAAAAAATAGAGGCAGTTTTAAAAAAACTCTAATCGTTTGAGCAGATTAATAAATATATAGATTGTAGCTACTGAAAACTATAAATGGCTGGGGCATCGTAGGGTGGGGTTAAGTTTAGATGGTTTTGATACCTGCTTACTATACATCGCTTATTATTCTAAGAGTCGAGGGTTCATAGATTATTAATATTTAAAGAATAAGAAAGAGGGATATCAATGAAGAGCCAGTTCGTTCCAAATGAGAAAGAATTTAAAATCATGGAAGACATCAAAAATGGAAAAGACAAACCAGTCTTGATGCTTAACTTGAATAAATACGTCGCTGAGGTTGATTATCCTTCAGGGGAGATATACAACAAGTATATGGAAGCACTGAATAAATTAGTAAAACAAGTAGGAGGAAAAGTCCTATGGCAAACTCCAGTTCTGGGCCAACCCATTGGCGAGCAAGATATAGATGAGGTGTTGGCCATATGGTATCCCACGCACAGAGCATTTTTAGAACTCAAAAATCAAAAAGCATCAGCCATAAACTTCAAGTTGCGAGATATGTGCATACAGCATGCAGTAATACATCGATGTTCTGAAAGCATAATACCTAAATAAAAGAAAACTGGTGAAAACGAATAAGGTGGCATTGGATTAATACTAATCTAAAGTACAACGGTACGTTGGCGGTCAGGCATTGGTGCATGGAAAAAACTCTATTTAGAGGGATATACGGATTTTTTTGTCGGATTGTCATGATTTTATTTATTTCTAAAAAAAGTAATCATGGGTAGACTAGACTGCAGTGACCTCGATTTATTTACCTGCGTTGCTCAAATAGACACACTGTAAAAAGTTCTCTGATGGATTTGAAACAAACCGGTTTTCGGGACAGTTCAATAAAGAGCTGTATGAAAAAAAATAGTAGCATTCGTCAATCCCTCATGACCGTGTCTTGTTTTAAAACCATCTTGATAAAACCATTCGGTATCATTGTTATTTCAAGAAGTTGAGGTTTTAGTGATATTTGTCTTGAAATTCCTGAATAAACGGTTTGAGATCATTCTTCTTAGAAAGAACTTGAGAACGTAAATGAGTCGCTACGTCTTCGGCATATACATGAACCTCGTGTACACCTTGTATCATCATCATTTTCATAAACTCTACCCCTGGACCTCGGCTAGCGAACCGCATCGTATTTTCAAATCCTGTTAAATCATAAATTGGGTTTAGTGTCGTATAATTCGGTTCCATTTCTTCGTGCTTGCACGGATTATTTACATGGGCAAATTTCCCGCATCCGAAACTACCCTTCAGCTCGTAGGTTTTAATCTGCAGCTCTTTCATCTCTTTCTCCGAGCCTCGAAGTCCCCATCGAACGACTCTGTCTGTTCCAAGCGTATAGAAGGTCAGCGACAGTTCTCCAACGTAGTATTCAATAACTTTTCTTTGAAGTGCGCCTCCTTTACTTTTAAAATGCACAGCGACCTCGTCTGCCCCTTCGGCATCTAAAATTCGATGGGTATGACCGTACCAAGCGTCTCTCAGCCAGCTGGGCTTTATGATTTTTTCTTCAATAGTGAGATCTGCGCCGTCGATAAGAAAACTTTCGGCCTCAGCCCATACATGATTGTCCTCATGCCATAAGTCTTGGCGTAACTGATTTTCTTTTCCAACTTGAGTTAGGAGGTCTTTGGCTTGTAGAATCGCGGCTTGCTTGGCATAGACTCTGGCAATGTATTTAGGTAGTGTCGTGTCTAGTTCATCTACTAGCCTAGTCACAGCATCTTCTTTTAATTCCTCATAAGTAGGGTCCTCTTGAGCAAAGCCTGTTGTGCCAAGTAGTGCCAGTTTGATTAGAAGAATGATTCTAATTAACAAAATTTATCCTATTAGATCTATGTAAACAATTGTGTAATGATTCAATAAGGTAATGGTGATCCCAGCTGTATCGAAAAATAAACGTCTTTCATATGTTTCCCCCTTCACTTTTTAGGACATTTAGGCAGATTACTCTCAGCCCAAATCGGGGATGCTTGAAATAAAGGTAGAAATAAAAGAAGTGGAACTCTCATCGTGCCTTCCCTTGATACAAGTTTATAGTTGTTCAAATAATACCCCTTTTTCGAGAGGAGGTAAAAATAAGGGAATCTACCTGAAAAACCCGCACAGCCCGTAGACATTAGAAAATTATCTAACAAATAGTCTAGTACAGTTTTTGGTCGACCTCGACGCTCGGGTGAAAATAAGAGCCCTTGAATTGTTAGATGAATCGGTTAGGCTGTTCACCAAGCGGGGTGAAATTAGGGTAAAGCAATGAACTGCCGACGAGTTGGAGGAAAGTCTGACAGAAAAACTATAAATGATTGAAACCATTTATATCAAGGGTGATTTATAGTTCGAAAACGTAGACAATAGTTCATATCCACATTCGAGTAGATTTTGTGAAAAAGGGAAACTTATGAAAATAAAAAAATACGAAATTAAGCATTGTAATGCCGGGTGGAGAGATTTTTCTTTCTTAAAAATTGTAACAGATGAAGGTATTTCAGGTATTTCAGAATATAACGAATGTTATGGGAGCCCGGGATTAAGTACAATCATCAGAAGGTTTATGGATAAAATTTTGAATCATGACCCTATTTGTCATGAAAAAATTCACCAATTTTTATATGCTTGCTCTAGACAAGCTCCAGGAGGAATAGCTCAACAAGCTATTGCAGCTATAGAAAATGCATTACTTGATATTAAAGGAAAATACTTAAATGTTCCTGTACACACATTATTGGGAGGTGCAGTAAGAGATAAACTACCTCTATATTGGTCTCATTGTGGTACATACAGAATTTCAGAGGAATTATCTAAAATAATGGAAAAACCTCAAGTCAAGACACTTGAAGATTTAAAACAACTGGGAAAAGATGTTAAGGAAGCAGGGTATAAAGGCCTTAAAACTAATATTTTTACTTTTGCAGAAAAACCTATATTGGAAATGCAAGGTTTTGGTCGCGGTTCAGGATGGCCAGAGCTCAACGTTGATAAGCAAATAATTGATGGACTTATCAAACAAATTGACTCCCTAAGATCAGGGGCAGGAGATAATATGGGTATCCACTTGGATCTAAATTTTAACTTTAAGACTGAGGGCTATTTGCAAATTACTAGAGCGCTTGATGATCTAAAGTTAACCTGGTTTGAAATTGATTTATATCATCCCGAAGGCTTACGAAGAATAAGAGATGCCAACAAAACTCCTATTGCCTCATGTGAATCTTTATTTGGCATTAGAGAATTCAGGCCATTTTTTGAAAATGCGTCTATGGATGTAGCTATTATTGATATTCCATGGAATGGGATATGGCTAGGAATGAAAATTGCAGCAATTGCTGAATCTTATGAAACAAATGTTGCACCTCATAATTTTTATGGGAACCTATCTACACTTATGAGTGCTCATTTTTGTGCAGCTGTCCCTAATTTTCGAGTGATGGAAATAGATCCAGATGATGTTCCATGGAAAGATGATATTTTGACATGGAAACCTGAAATAATTAATGGGGATTTATTAGTTCCAAAGAAACCAGGATGGGGAGCTGAGCTAAATGAAGAAATGTTCAATATGCATCCACCAAAATTTATAAAGGAATAATACGAAAATACTGAACCAGTAGACTGCGAGATTCTTCTTTTCTATCCGGTGGTTTTTGAACTGATGAAACCATATGCTAACTTTTTATGAGTTGGGGATGTATTTTCAAAATCTGTCAAATTAATTGAGTATATTAATAGTAAATAGAAGCCTTAAAAAAGGGGAAGGCAAACCCAGACCGTTTTAAAAACGATTGAGATATTAAGTGGCAATTAATGGGAGGTGTTTTTGAGGTATATTTGTTGGCACTGAGGAGGCTAGGTGAAAAAAATACTTATTGATAAAAAAAATATCGAACTTCCCGCTGCAGATGAATTAGAAATCTCGGGAGCTTTGATTAGTTCTACAATTAAACAGATGGCGAGTTTGGGGAGCGTTGGCGAATCCGTTTTAGAGCGGCATGGTATCAAACGCGTTGGTCTAAAAAAAGATATTCCAACAATCTGCGAAATTCTTTATGGGATGAGGTGTACGATCGTTACGGACCTTATGCACTTTTTGTGATGGGTTTTGATCAGTCAGCACATCAAAAGACAGTAAATGCAATGGAAAAAGAGATTCGTAATTACGCGAAGAACATTGGTATTTCCAAAAAAGATATTGATCATTTTTTTGATATGAATAATAAAGGAAAAGAAAGTCGGATCGATAGTGTGCCGGATCAGTTAGTGATGGAGCGTGTGCTTAACTTAGACATGCTGACAACTGGTTTATTAGTGGGCAAGTTGTACGGATTAAAACCTGAGATTCAATATCCTTTACCCAAAATAATAAGTTTAGAAAATGGGAGATATCAAATCGCTTACTTTGCCGCACATGGATTGAGGCACGAAGCATATTTTCGAGGGAATCGAACTAATCAGTATACTCAATATTTTGGGGAATTTTGGAAATTCGAGATTATATTTAATCAAAAGCAGTCTCACGAGGAAAACGGATGGGCATACTTAGTTTTTGAATTGATGTTAAGTAGACATCTTTCAGATTCCAGCATTCCAGAGTTACTAGCAGAAAAAAAACATAAACTACGCGATAAATTTATGAGGCTAGTTCTTGATGAGGTTGAATCAGAAAAAAAGAAATCTAATGTGTTATCCGAACAACTTAGTAAATATGTTCCGCCTCAAATTCACACTGCTCTAGTCGAAGGACGTTATGACACGGAAATTACTACTCGCCGTAAAAAGTTAGCGATTTTTTTTAGTGATATCGAGAATTTCACGTCTACCTCTGAGGGTCTCCAACCTGAGGATTTAACGAAGTATCTTAATGAGTATTTTTCAGAGATGACCACAATCGCTTTAGATTGCGGAGCTACCATTGATAAGTATATTGGAGATGCGATGATGGTCTTCTTCGGTGATCCCCAGAGTAAAGGAGAGAGAAATGACGCTAGATCCTGCGTGAAAATGGCTTTAACGATGCAAGAAAGGATGAAAGAGTTACAGGAGAAATGGGGTAGCGAGGGGTTTGCCCATCCTTTTCAAGTTCGAATGGGGATGAACACGGGATATTGTAATGTGGGTAACTTTGGTAGTGATCAGAGATTGACTTACACGATTATCGGTGGAGAGGTAAATGTCGCACAAAGGTTGGAGGCGAGTGCTGATGCCAATGGAATACTTATGTCTTATGAAACTTATGCCCATGCTCAAGATATGATAGAAGTGGAAGAGCGTGAGACGATTAAGATGAAAGGAATTAGTCGAGAGATTAAGGTGTTTTCGGTGACCGGGATAAAAACCAATTCGGAGAGCAAGGGTTTTCAGGTTAAGAAGAAACCGTCGAGGAGAGAACAGTCTAAGATTGAGAAGTTAGAAAAGGATGTGGCGAGGATAGACAATAACGTGAAAGAAATGAATAAAAATATGGAAATACTTCTAAAAAAAAATCGAAGAATGTCGAGTTAAAGGCGATATATATGAAGACCGATAAAAATATCGCAAAAGGTAATAAGGATATAACTTTGCCGGGTATCGCATTGTTAGGAACAATTAATTCGTTAACAAATATTGGGATTTCTCCGGAAAGAATACTTTCAAAATGGGGTATAAAAAAAATACAAGAAAATCAGGAGTACTCGTCGGATATAAGAGTTGCTTTACATGACGAGGCTCATAAAATTTATGGGGATCAAGCGTTATTTGCTTTTGGTTATGCGAATACACTTAAATGGATTAGCCTGAAGGATAAAAGGTGGACTATTGACGACCCAGTGAATGGGAGTATAAAAAGCCTTAAGAATCACATGGAAGAAGTCAGGCGTGTGATGGGCGATTCCTCAAAAACTGCAACTAAGATTTATGATGGAAGATATGGAGCTTCGTTGAGCTACCAACCAGCAGGTATTTTCAATTATAAATACACACAGGCTAATTGTTTGCGACACCATACTTATGTTCGTGGAATGATGGATTGTCTTTTAGTGCCACTTTTCAAGTATTGGGACTATAAAATCAGGTTTATCAGATCAAAATCAAAAGAGGGGGATCATTGGGCAGAGTTTCTATGGAAAATTGAGTTTAAACCTAGAAAAAAGAAAGAGAGTATTAACGAGATAAAGGTTATTAGAAGGCTTGAGGTAGAACAAGAATTTGTCAAGGTAGTGTTGAGAGAAACGCAAAAGCAGAGAAATCAAGTAGAAAAATTGTCCGTTCAATTAGGAAAATACCTTCCACCCCAGATTCATAAATCTATTTTAGAGGAGGATTCAGAGTCAAGAATTACCACCCGTAGAAAAAAACTGACAATATTTTTTAGCGATATTGCGAATTTCACGTCCACCTCTGAGGGTTTACAGCCTGAGGATTTAACAAACTATCTCAATGAGTATTTTTCGGAGATGACTGCGATCGCACTGGAATTCGGAGCTACCATTGATAAATATATTGGAGACGCCATGATGGTCTTCTTCGGCGATCCTGATAGTAAAGGGGAGAGAAATGACGCTAGATCCTGCGTTGAAATGGCTTTAACAATGCAGCAAAGAATGAAAGAGTTACAAGACAAATGGAGTAAGGAGGGGTTTTCCGATCCTTTTCAAGTTCGAATGGGCATTAACACGGGATATTGTAACGTTGGTAACTTTGGTAGCGAGCAGAGGCTTACTTATACGATTATTGGTGGTGAGGTGAATGTCGCGCAGAGGCTAGAGTCTAGTGCTGATGCTGATGGCATATTAATGTCATACGAAACTTACGCCCATGCTCAGGATGTTATAGAAGTCGAAGAGCGTGAGACGATTAAGATGAAAGGAATTAGTCGGGAAATAAAAATATTTTCTGTGAAAGGTAGAAAAAATATAGCAAAGGTAAAATCAGCTACTGATGAAAAGAAACCAACTAAGCAAGAGTTATCAGAAATGGAGAAAATGAAAAAAGATATATCACGGATAGAAAATAACTTGAGAGGAATAAACAAAAATATGGAGAGGCTTCTAAAAAAACTTTAATTTTTTAGCAAGTTATTTTTTACCTTATTTCATTAAATCAAAATCAGGCACTCCTTCAAGAGTCCCGTCTTCTTTGTACATTTCCCACTTACCTATCATCCTCCCATTTTTATAATATCCTCTCAAACTTAACTGACCATTCTCGTAATAACTCTCATAAGGACCATCTAGTTCCCCTTTCTTGTAATAAGCTCCCGCACTCAACTGTCCATTCTCAAACCATATAGTCCACCTGCCTTCTAGTTTTCCTTTTATGACTTTTCCTCTAGTTTTGCAACAAACAGTGCCAGAGAAAGGTTCGTCGCTGAACTTCTTGTAGAGCAGACCTTTTCGTTCCACTAAATTGTCGCTGTCAACTTTTTCACACAATACCACCGGAGAGAAAAAAACAAATAAGGTCGCCAGTAATAGTGTTAGGGATTTCATCTAGCTCGCCCCCTGAATTTATCTATTATCTCACGGGTCACATCACGTTTTAAACATATGGTGTACCAGCCGCTAATTTTTGAGTACGCACCTTGATTACCGCATCGACTTCCGTTATTGAATCGGTAATAAGGGGGTACACTAGTGCCGGGATAACTCGCTATAGATTGATAAATGATAGTCTGAATAATTTCTTCATCGGTCATCAAAAAGCGGTCTGCCAACACTTGGTTAGAGAAGGTCATAACCAAAGCTATCAAGATGGCCATCACGATTAGCAGTATTCTCATGTTGTCCATTTAGAAACTATCGGGGGTGGCTCGAACTAAAACCCTTTATTCGGATTCACTAAATACTTAGCACCTGTAGACTTTTTTGTGTATGCCTTAATCGCATCTATCTGCAAAGCCTCAGCTAAAGAGACTTCATGTGAATAATGACTTGCGAAAGTCGTTTTTAATTCGCTTGCGACACGCTGGCGCAGCTTATCCTCTGCGGCCGATCCAATCTTTGCTAAGAAGTTAAATAATAGCCAACCACCCATTCCCCACGAAAAACCAAAATTACGCACAATTTCGGTTTTAGATGTATCTAGCATGCCGTAAATATAAACTTGTTTATGCGTTATCGAACCATAACGGCTGTATTCCATCGGGTTACGATTTAAAGCTGCCTCCATGCTGGTTAGTATATGGCTCGCTAACCTACCTCCTCCGATGGGATCAAAAGCCAAGGTAGCATTAGTAGCAGCAATCGCATCAGTTAATTCAGCTAAAAAATCAGGAGATTCGGTATTACAAACGAATTTTGCTCCCTGGGATTTCAGCAAATCAACCTGCTCTTGTTTACGTACGATATTAACTAACGGAATCCCGTCCATGATACAGATTCGGTTGAGCATTAGACCTAAATTGGATGCCGCGGCCGCATGGACCAAGCCCTTGTGTTCTTCGCTACGCATAGTTTCAACCATACCAAGAGCGGTTATTGGATTCACAAAGCAGCTTGCCCCTTCTGCCGTCGATGCGTCATCAGGGAGTTTTAGGCATCGATCAATATTAATACAACGATACTGAGCATACATTGCCCCCCCGAGCATGGCGACTTTTTTACCGTTTAAGCTTTGAGCAGCAGCGGAGCTGCCAGATTTAACTACCACCCCAGCTCCCTCATTACCTACAGGCATGGGTTGGCCGAGTCTGCCAGCCATAGCCTTCATCGCTTTTTCAGGTACTGGTGCAGTAATGACAGGTTGTTCACCGCTGCCAGACATAGCGGCAGCGCTCATATCGGCAGCGCCAAAGAGTAGTCCCAAGTCAGACGGATTAATTGGTGCGCCTTCTACGCGAACAAGCACCTCATTCGCCTCAGGCTCGGGCACCCCAACCTCGGCTAATGATACTACTAACTCGCCCTCGTTACGAATTAACGATTGTAATTGTAAAGCCACAGACGGAATGGAGTTGGTCATAACGATCCTTATAAATTTATGTAATAGATTAATTGGCAGCTAATTAACCACCCAACACAACAATTAAATAAAAAGTCTATCACGTCCGCCAAGCCCCCCCAACCTTAATACTAGGAATTTCGCCCTTTGACACAAGACACTAGGCTGTCTTTTGATTATTTCCCTTTCCCATGTTTTTTTATTATCTTTCCATTCGCCAATGCAGTAGTAATCCCAAGGATTTTTTTAATTAGAGTTCCAACGGCACTATTTTTGAAAGCACCTCGTAAAATCTGATGTAATCTTATTTTTTTATCGAAAAAACAGAGTAGAACGTAAGTACATTTTTGAATTGGGTCGACACCCACGCCAACCTGCTGATTCTGGGTAAGGTGGTGAGCTGAAAAGCGATGTCGCCAGTAAGGCAATACCACAGGGAGTCGACCCTACCTGCGGTGTAGGTTTTTTTATGGGTGGATTTAATTCAAATTGCCACACTTGGGCATTTGCCGACGTGGCTAAATAGGAGAGATCGATATGGCAAAAATTATTCGGCGAGGACCCATCGGTCCAGACGATTCAATCTTTATGCAGAGCTGGGTGTTATCAAATCCGAAATTGAAGGTTCAACCAAAGCACGCGAAAAATAAACCTAAACCGCAACAAGACAAAAAAGATAGGAAGTAGTAGTAGAGGAGGGGGCTAGAGCCCTCTCTTTTAATATGTCATAACACTTTGGCAATGCCTTTTCCCCATTGCGATATATTTGAAAACCGCTGAGTGTGTTATTCAACAATATCCGGCGTAATTGCGTCTACTGCCTTTACAGTAGTTTTGACAGCTTTGACCGCTGTGGCGCCTGCAAGATCAACTATTGCAACAGTGGTTGCACATCCTGATAGTAAAAAGCAATAAAAGAGTATTAATGATATTTTTTTCATTGAAAGCATTGAGATCGCAACTCCTCTAAGCCCTTGGGTGTGACTAACTCCTCAAGTTCCATCTCTAAAGTAATCTCTTTGTATCTGAGCATGCGCCACTCATCTTCATCTATACTTTCTGCTGATAAATAATGAGTACACTCAACGTCTATTGGAAACTC
>MDTB01056514.1_pt1 | contig 15049 bp, 21 predicted proteins | sample 811161 | NCBI WGS metagenome assembly MDTB01 (sample SAMN05326650, study PRJNA326480) | marine metagenome | isolation source: seawater | place: Mediterranean Sea | collected 2009
CCCCCAAGAAGGTAAATTGATTGTGGAAGAAATTCCCATATCAACATAATCTTGAACATCAGCTTGAAACTGAATTCGTCTTTCTGGATCATCCGATAAATCTAAGGCACTTTCTATGTCATTATCACTCACTCCGTATTCTTTCATAATGGTGTCAGCTGAACTATCAACTACATATTGGAAAGTCCAATCGTGACCATCCTTTAAATATCTCCTCTTATATGCAACAGCAAACAAGGGTTCTATTCCAGTAGTCGTTCCAGCGAGAATACCAATAGTTCCAGTTGGAGCTATAGCACGATTAGCAACAGGTTTAGAAATAGACTTAGAGTAAGCGAAACTTTCAGAAGTTTCATCTGATACGTTTTGGTATATTTGTAACCAATTCCTGAGTTCTTCATTAATTTCATATTTAAATCCTCTCTGAAGTTGCCACTCGTGAACTCCCATTAATCCAAGTCCTATTCTTCTATTCTTTTCTCGGACTTGCTCGATTTTTTTATAAGGCACTTGCCCTCGAATAGTTCCACAAATTAAAAACTTTGTAGCCAATTCTGTTACAGCCTCTAACTCTTTTATATTTTCAATTTTACTTAAGTTAAGTGAACCAAGATTACAGAGGTCGCTGTCATCAGAACTCGTTACTTCTGTACAGGCATTACGAAGAGTTTCCGTGTCTTTTAAATAGTTAAAAGAAAACCCAGCCTCACTAGTACTCATCGCCTGTCTGACATTTGTTAAGAATGTGTCATCCAGTTTTCCAGTTTGAAAATAATTATTAAACCACTTCGTTTTGTAGTTAACAGAAATGTTGGTGTAATCCATTGGAGCTGGAAAATTAAAGTTTTCTTCTTTTAACTTTCCGTAGTTTGTATCTCCAATTTCCATATCATACCAATTCTTCATAATCTGGAATTCTTCGATGTCTCCGTGGTCGTGGTCTAAGGATGCATAGATTGCACTTCTTCGACTTCCACCTTGCATTACTTGCCTTCCAATATTATTGATCATCTCCATAGCTGGTAAAGCTCCAGAGGCTATGCCCCCAGTTCGCTTTAGATAGCTCCCAGAGGGTCGATAAACAGAATAATCTATTCCAATACCCCCACCAGACATAAGACAGCTTGTTGCTTTCCAAGCAATATTAGCCCAATCTTCTCTTGTATCTTCCTCAGCTCTGAGTAGGTAGCAGTTATTATAATATTTTAATTCTCTACCAGCATAATAAAGATACCTTCCCCCAGCTATAAATTTCATTTCTTGCATATAACTAATGAGGTCGGAGATTTCATCTTTTTCCATTAATCCGTTACAGACTTCGTGAACTAAAGTTGTGCAAAGCTCATCCCAAGTATTACATCCTTCCTTGTGGCGATACTTTAAATTAAAAATATCTTCAGCAAACTTGTTCCGAAATACTGGGTTTAAATTTGATTTAAATGTCATTTGGTTCTTTCCCTTCTAATTGATTTATTCTCATTTCGCAGTAGCGAATACATTTTTGTAAATCGGTAATTTCGGACTGAACTTTATCCATACCATCATACATTTTAGAACCAGCTCTAACGCAATACTTGATGACATTTCCTCGCCAAAATTCTAAGCCATTTTTCATAATGAATGAAATAGGCTCGATGATGTATTGTTCGTAATGCTTAGGCTTAGTTATTAGTTTTTCTGCGTTCATATTTTAGGTCTCCATAATATTGGCTGGTCAGTTTTTTCATTCCAATCTGACCAATGTAAAATCCTAGCCATCTGAGCCTGTTTGATTGCATCCTCTTTACTTAGGTTTGCCTTTAAATATGCTCTCTCAACTAGTGACCAATCTGGTCGAATTCCAAGAATTTTCTCGGCAGTTTTTTCTCCAACACCTTGCAAACCTCGATATCCATCAGCTGGATCGCCAGTTAACACCTGTTTAAGAAAAAATCGATTTGCCTCTTGTTCTGAAATAGTCAGCCTCTCATCACTAAGAGGTCTATACAATTCCGATGGAATAGTTTTCATATCCTTATCGTCAGAAACAATAATACATTTCGTTTGGTTTATTGGCATCGTTGCCATAATTCCCATACAGTCATCAGCCTCTAGTTTTGGCTTGGAAAAGTGTGGGTATTCTTCTTTTGCCCAATCCAGCAGAGCTAAATACCCTACTGGCTTACGACTTTTTTTACGATTGGATTTATAAGACGGATCAATATCTTTTCTAAAATTTAATTTATCAGAAATACAAAGAAGCAAATCATCAGACTTTAGTTTTTTAGAAATGTCTTCTAAAGTTTTTTTAAAAATCTGTTTTGCATCTTTAAGATCAGTCCATAAAGACCAAACATCGTCACCCCAATCAGTCTCCTGTTCTGAGGCTGTACAAGACCTATAAAGATATAAGTCAGCATCGATTAGTAGCTTTTTACTTACCATCGTCATAAATCTCCATTTGATACATTGCATCAAGTCCTATATCCGTGATGCACCACTTATTAGACCAAGTTTCATTATTAATTTTAGTCGTAATAAAACCCTCAGATGCACAAAGACCAATCGTGTCTGCGAAACGTCTGGCAAATCGTGATTTAGTTAAAAAGGGTCTGCGATGGCAGTAATTTAAAACTCGATATAGTTCTTGTAATGTTTCTAAAAGTTCTTCAGTTAACTCTGGATCAATGAGTGTTTGCCCAGTTTGATCCAACTTTGTATTCAGCTTCGATTGGGATTTCGATTTTATATTCTTCCCCTGTTTTTCTCGCCATTTTTCGAGTGATATCACCGACATAATCTGCATCTCCTTTGACTGCTATTTGGACTTCATCGTGAACCCAAGCAATGATATACGCATCGAGTTTTTCTTCTCGAATGGCTTGGTCAATGTTTAAAATCCATTGTTTACAAATTAAAGCTCCAGCTGATTGCAGTAAGGTATTGAGACCTTTGTGGATACTTCGTATTTTTAATTTTCTTTTATCTAATCCAAAGATGTAGCCTCTTTGAGAGGCATCTTCGACTTTATCTTTTAAAGTCTTTAAACTTGGATTGGCTTGATAAAATTTCTTTTGTAAAAGTTTACCTTCTTTAGCTCCACCATTTACAATTGAACCTAACTTTAAAACACCCCCACCATAAATAAGGGCATAGATAAAAGTCTTGGCTTGATCTCTTGTTGGTAGACCAGCATCTTTTTGATTTTTAGTGTGAATGTCACCATTTAAGATTTCATTTTTATATGCACCACCATCATCAAGAAAGTGAGCTAAACATCTTAGCTCTAAGCCAGAAAGATCAGCTCCAACTAATTGGTAGCCTTTTGGAACTGTAAAAAGCTCTCGGCATTCTTTGCCATACTCAGCTCTTACAGCTGGAACTTGTCCTAAATTTGGAGATCGATGAGCTGACCTTCCAGTAACAGTTCCATTAGAGATTAAACTATGATGAAGTTTATTTTTATTTGTTACTAACTTCAGCCAAGCAAATCTTCCCTCAGCTAACATTCCAATTCTTTTTTGAAGGAGAAACATTCGAGCAAGTTTTTTTGCCTCTGGATAAGGTAATGTAATTAATACACTCTCATCAATTTGAGCATCACCACTTGGTGTAAACTTCTTCGGTTTCCAACTATATTTTTTTTCTAAGCAGAATTGAATATGCTTTCTGGAGTTTGGATTAAACTCAACTGTTTTTTTCTTAATAAATGGAACATCCTTCACATATCCTCTAGTTTTATTATTAACTTTTGGAATAAATGTTTCTTGAATTTCCCAAGGCTCAAATAAAGTTTGTAACTGCTGTTCAAGCTCATTTCGTTCTTTAGCTAATTTGCCATAGAATAAACTTGCCTTTTCAACATCAAAATCCCATCCAGCTTTACCAATTCGGTCACAAAGTTCTGAGACTTTATGCTCCAAATCAATGGCATCCTGAGAGTACTTTTCTGGAGATAATTTCTTAAGTAAAGAATGAGTGACTTCTAAGTCTTGCTCACAATACTCCAGCATCTCCTGAGAAAACTCTTCCCATCCACCATCGTAATCGCCTTTATTATTTCCTAGTCTTAAACCCCAAGCCTTTAACGAATGTGATCCATATAGTTTTTTTGGAATTTTTCGATTTTTATCAAAGTCATCGTTAACTAAATCAGCCTCAATTAATCGTGATAAAACTAAAGTATCAACAACTTTTCCTTCTGGTTTCCAATCTGGATAAATTTTCTGTATGGCTGGAATATCAAAAGAAATAATATTATGACCAATAATGTCTTCTCCAGAATTTAAAACTGATAAACCAAGTCGAATTTGTTCCTTAGTTGTGTAGGAGTAAACTTTATTAGTCGTAGTATCCTTCATACATAAACAATGGATTTTTGTTAACTCAGGTAAAAGTCCATTGGTTTCAATATCAAATATATAACTCATAGCTTTCCTTTAAAATTTTACTTCATCTTCGAGAAGCCTTCCCTGTTCGTGGTCATAGAAAACTGACCCAGCAAATCCTGTTTCTCCAGTAAATCTATTCTTAAGAACAAATAACTTTCGTTCATTACTATCAGGGTTATCGGCATTAACTTGAAGGCTGACACATATGTCAGAAAGTTGTGCAATCGAGTGAGAGCCTCGTAACTGTCCTAGACGTACTTTTACACCATCCTCGTGACCTTTATCGCCTTCAGGTCGCTTTAAATGGCTTACAATAATAAGACCTATGTCCAGCTCTTGAACTAATGACCTTAACTTCGTCATAGTCATATCGATTAACTTTCGTTCATCATTTGTAGCTAGACCAGAAACAAGAATACTAATGTGGTCTAAGATAATAAATTTAACTCCCATTGCCTTAGCCATAAAAGTTATTTTATTGCAGATTAAATCTACATCCGTACTTCCGAAGTGATCATAAAGATAAATGTCTTTGTCATCTGTAAAGACCTCATCAAAAGCCTTTAGGATTTCTTCTTCATTTGTTGAAGAACGATCAACACAAATATTTTTTGATAAGTGTATTCCAAGAAGACCTAAGATTGTTCTCTTGTTACTTTCCTCTAGCATAATCATACCAGATCGATAGTCATTCATATGTAATGAATAGGCTATTTCTCTAACTAGAGTTGACTTGCCGATACCAGACCCAGCAGTAAAAGTTACCAGCTCACCAGTACGAAGACCTTTAGTAATTTTATTTAAGCCTTCATAAGGATAGCTAATGGCTGACGTAGCATCATCCAAACTAATACTTGATCTGATATCACTTGCTACGACTATTCCGTCTGGGCGAAAATCTTTCGCTTGAAATATAGCTGTGATAACTTCGTCAGACTTTCCCTTTAAAAGACACTCATTCGCATCCTTCATTGGCAGTCTGGCTATTTTTGTTTTTCCAACAGGCAGTAATTCAGCCACCTCTTGAGAGGCTTTTTGCCCTTGGTCATCCATATCAAACATCAATACGACTTCTTCAAATTGGTTGACGTAATCCCAGTTATTTTGGATTGATCTTTTGGCTGAGGTACAGCCATTTGGGAGTGAGACAGTTGCCCATCTATGCCCTTGAATTTGTGAGACTGACATTGCATCAATTTCACCTTCGGTAATAACTAACTTTTTGCCTTTGTTCCAAAGGTGTTGCCCAAACAATTGCATTTTATTTGCATTGCCAGTAATAGAAAAGTTTTTATCTGGAGTTCTAATTTTATAGGCAACTACAGCTCCAGTTTTATCTCTGTAAGATGCCATTTCATTTCCATCAGCAGTCGTTAAATATCCAAATTTACGACAAGTCTCCTCACTTAACTTTCGGTGAGGCAGACCTTGGATTTTACCTTTCGAGAATATCGTTTTTTTGAAGGTTTTATTCTTTGTCGATACTTCTTTGAGGTTAGCTCTCGTGCTATTGGGTTTATAGGTGTTACAGGAGAAACAATACGAATGACCATCATCATATACTCCGTTTGCATCTGTCGAACCACACTTTGAACAGGGTTCGTGGTTAATAAAAGTTGAGTTGTTATGCTCAATCATATTGATCTCCTAATGTCTTAAAATGTTTGGGGTGACTATTGAGAGTTGAACTCAATCAAATACATTCACAATGTATTGTGCTACCATTACACCATAGCCACCAAAAATTTATGCAGAGTGATACCTAAGATATCTTGCACCAGTATTGTCGTACTTATATTCTTTTCGTATTGAAAAGTTGTTGTCTCTAATAAGTTTAGAGATGACTTTTGGAAGGTGAACTATCCTATATAAAGATAGAGCCTCTAAATTAGAAATACTTCCAACATTTCTTAAATGGTCTGTTACCAGTTCTTTTTGAGTTTGTTTGAGTTTGGTCAATTTATATCTCCTTCTAAAAACCACTCATTAGGGATCAGCTTATTGGCATAGATAAATCCGTGCCTTTCGCAGTACATTGCGTAAGTAGTTTTTGATCCCTTATAAAGTTTTGCATTTTGATTTTGGAAAACAAATCGGATGTCGATTTCTGGGAATTGATCTTTTATCAATAGGTGTTTATGCCTATCGTCAGTAACCCATCTCCCTTTTGTTTCCACATAGAAAAAGCCACCCTTCTTAGGTAGCTTAAAGTCTGGGGTATATCGAGCTTGTCTTGATGGCTGGACATAGTTAATTTTTTCTTTTTCGTAAATTACTTTATGACCAGCCTCACTTATTTGTTTAGCTATCTTATCTTCTAGACCAGATTTAAATCCCCTAGAAATTATACTTCTGCGACTGATCAGCATTATCCACTTTAAAGTCAGCTTGAAATTCAACTTCTTGGTCTTGGTTACTAGCTAGAAAACCCTCTTCTTCACCAAACGTAATTCCATCATTACTGTCACCAGATACTGGATTAATAATTTGAACTTTTGTTAGGTGTAGAGAAATACCAATATTTCCCCCAGCCGAATAAGGTGAAATGTATCCACCTAATTTTAGGGTACTTCCACCCCAAATTTTTGGAATACTGCCTGTCATTATTTGACCAGAGGCATCACAAAACTTTGGTTGAAACTTACTTTTAGTCACAATAATTGCGTGACCAGTTTCATCATCAGTTTTAAAAGGTAGTCGGACATTTTTAGCTTTATCTCCAAACTCCTCTTTTACCACTTTATCGACTTGCTTACGCAGTTCTTTTGTATGATCCTCTGGGAGTATTAAATTACACTTATAAACTCCATCAGCATCAAACTGCGTGTCTGGTTGGTTAAGCCAAGGATACATTGCTGTACCCTTGTTAGTTACGAAAATGGTCTTTTGATTTGCCATTATCGAATTCTCCTTCTGTTGTTATTTTAGGTTCATCTAGGATTTCTAGATCAACTCCTAGCTCGTCTGCTTGAGCTAAAAGTATTAAGGGTATAGGCAAGCCTCTCTGTTGATACAGCTTGACCTTTCCCAAGAGCTTTTCTCTTGGATGCATAATTGTCTCCGATGATTTTAAGATAAAATGTGAGGGTCAAAATATGACCCCCACAACTGAAAGATTAATTAGGCAAAGCAGTAGTTGCTTTTTAAAATACCCTTTAAATCTAGGTCTCCTTTTGTAGGAAGGTCTGGGAAATCCAGCTCTTCGGCATTGTCGAGATTTCGAGCAGTATGATCTAAAACTGATTGATACAAATCAAAATTCTCGTACATCTCCACGAAACTTTCCCTTACAACTCGAAACAGAATATCTGTTTGAGATGGAGTAGTGGCAAAGCTATCGTGAATTAGGAAAAAGTCCTTCACATTATTTTCAAGTCCTTTAAGAACAGTACTAAGTAAGTGTGATGCATCCATACTATGAATAATATTAGGTGCAATAGCCGACTTAGCTTTAGACTTCATAATCGTATGTGTTGGCTTTTCCTTTAAGGTTACTTGCTGTCTAGTAAGGCATTTTGCCTCTCTGTCGTGCAAGTAAATCTTAATTTTTTTAACTTTCCATTCAGAATATTTATGAATGACAGGAAAACCTAATGGAGTTTTCCAGATCATTGGCTTAGACTGATGGGAAGTTAGACCAGCCAAGTCTTTAAAAAATGACATTCCAATAGATGCACTTTCTATAACTTGGTTGATGGCGATCCAGTTTTTCTTAGCAAGATAATTTGATGCTTGAAAACCTTCGTCAGTTCCAAATGGATGACTTTCGATTTCATTAGTTAAAACTTTATCCGAAAGACCTCTCATAGTGTCTTCCATTATTTGATTTTTAAAACCAAATTGTTGGGAAGAGTAACCATAAGTCATAGTATTTCGTTTAACAATTTTTCTAGTGATACCAAATTTCAGCCACATATTCGCTAATGGACAGTCGTTTTTCGCATCCAGTTTGACTTGCTCAAGAACTTTATCGGCAACAGCTTGATAGATATCTTGAGGTTTATCAGACGGAGTTAGATTAACTAACTGCCCATCAGCCTTACTTCTTGCTGATGCACTATAGTGCTGTACTCCACTATTTGAGCCATCAAGGGCAATGGGAAGTCCACAAACATAGTCATCTCCCCTGTAGAGATATTCCACAAAGTGAATGCAACTAGCAAGAAACTGAAAAGGTTTGTCAGCTGTAGACCAATAATCAAAAGTGTCTTCATAAGAATTGGCAACACTTTCAATTATCTTTTGATTATCTAAGACCCATTGAATTCGATCATCAAATGATTTCTTGGAACATTTATCAAAGTCACCGACAGTTGCTAAATGAATAGCTAACCATTTTGCTCCATCTATTCCAAGTTTTTTACCATTTGAAAACTCAAACATTGCTTTGATATGATCGTCTCGATGATGAGAAAAATGAGGAATAGGATAAACTCTACCTCTAAAATCTAAATTATGAGGTAACCAAAATTTATCATACTCCTGTAATTCTCTGGCTGTTGATAAATCTTGAGACATAACAGCTCTAAGTCCGTCTATCTCTCGATTTTTTATAACAACCTTCTTCGATTGAAATCTCCAGCCATTTTGCTCGGCTTTTGACATATCATCCCAATTGTCAGGTTTTTTCTTGGCTTCAATATGCTTTCTTCGTGGAAATTTTCCGAAGGATTTATCACTTTTCCAACACCACTCAACAGCATCCACGATGGTTTTATTAATTGTGAATTCAGTTCGTTGTATAGCATTTAAAGCATAAATCGTAGGAAGAATACTGCGATCTTTAAAAGCCTTGTCAATTTCCATTTTATGCTCAGAAGTAGGTGATCTAACTAAAGTAACTTCGGATGATAATGCTGGTTCTAAGTAGCAACCAGTATTATAACTTTCCCAATCTTTAGGTTGAACAACCATTGGAGCTTTCATTGGTTCTTTCCAAGAGGCTACAAAGTCTAGTTCAGCAAGTCTTTCGGATGCAACGTCAGTTAAGCCAATTCTTTTTATTGTCCTATTATTTTTATACTGCTCCCAAATTAAAAAGATTTCAGAACATTCTAAGACAGCATTAAAAATTGGTGTTGCAACCTTAACTCTTTTTTCTTCCAGCCAAAAATCAAATTCAAAGCCATTCTTTTCTGCAATTCGTTTAACAGCTTTTTCTTTTTCTCTAACTGATGATGAGTGACCCTTTGAAACTATATGTAATGCTCTTTTGCTTAAGTCATTATTGAATTCCTTAAAGTCTAAAGCATATATTTCCCACATCACTCGATTACCAATTGATGATAAGGTTTTTGTAGTACTAGACTTAAGTGTAACACCATCCATTAAAGTTGTAAGTCCTATGTAGCCAAGTATATCTGGATCTAACCTACTAAGGTCTTTATACCAAAAAGATTGGCTACCAGAAAAAGTACCATCGGCTTTTTTAATAACTTTGTTTTTTTCAGAGTTTAAAACAGACGTTAATTTCTCAGACACTCTATACAGACTATCCGTAACCAACTTATGTGGGTTCTTTTGAACTGACGTTGACTTAAGTTTTTCTAACCGATTGTGGTAACGATCTCTTCCATCAGAGACCATTCTCTTTTCTCGATTTATTTCATTAAGAACATTATTGTTTTTCATAACCACTACTCCCCATTATCGCTTTCGTAAGGCTTAGGGTGGACACTCGGTGAAATGCCCAGAAAAGTAGTGTTGTTGATGGTAAAAGTGAAAACAAGTTATTGAACCATTTATTCCAAAGTAAATAAACTAGTTCTGTTTTAAATTCGCTGTTAGTTGGTTTAATTAAAAGTGGTGGAGCAACTGCCCTTATAGGTAGGGAACGTAACCACCCTCGATGATTCGCTATTTTCATTTTAAGAACACATACGAATTCATTGCATAACATCCCATTACCAGCTCTTGAAATGTAATTTCGACTATCTTTAAACCACTTCAATAGTCGAATAAATTGTGTGGTATTATCCTCAAGGAAAAATAAATTAGAATGATCATAAGAAAACTCGGTCTCATAAAGTTCCATATATCTTGTGCCGATATAGTCGGACTTTGGTGGTGAGTTATTCCAAAAGACTTTTTTATGACCAATAGAGCCTCGTGGTGCAGTATCTTTTCTTTTAAAGGCTACTACTACCTTTTGATTAGCTTTGATTTGTGTACCCATTATAATCTCCTTTATAAGTTAATAGGTTAAGGGTGGAACAGATTTGATTTAATCAATACTACTATGACAAAACTGAATATTACTAACTGTGTTTGCATAGCAGTTATGCGTAAAACTGCATTAAGTACCTGATTGATATAATCCGAGTGTCCACCCTTAAGATTAAACATTTATTACATTGCCTCATCTAATTGGTCAGCAATGCTACATAAGTTATCAATATCTGCGTGGACATATCTCGCAGTAGTTGACTGCGATTTATGACCTAAGATTGTACCAATTATGAGAGTATTGACCTTCATCTCATTTGCCATCTTAGTAGCACAAGTGTGTCGGCTAACGTGAAAGACAAAAGGGTCATCTTTACCCTTGCCAATACGTTTTTTAGCCTCTCTCCATAGGGCATAGAATTGTTTTTCCTTATACTTATCTTTAACTTTTCCAAGCCTCTGTAGAGCCTCTAAAGAGGATTTATTGAGAGGAACTTTTCGGTCACTCCCATTCTTAGTTTTTGGAAGGTAGTAGTACTTCTGGCATTGTGAAATAAAAGCAGTATCCCCAGCTTGAAGTATTTCCCCTAGTCTCATTCCAGTATGAAGACCAACAGTAAACATATCAACCATCCATTGCTTTCTGGAGTTTTTAAATAGCCAATAGATTTTCGATATTTCTTCAGCAGTAAAAAAACGAATTCTACCCCCCTTTTCCTTCTTCCAGTTAAACTTTGGTGCGTGAGGAATTACTTCTTCTTTTACTGCGTGTTTAAAGACTAGAGAGATGGCTGAGGCATATCTATTACAAGTACCCTTAGATAAACCCAAGTCATCCTCTAAAAAGTTTAAAAAACGATTAATGTCTCTTCCTTTAAAGTCACCTAAGTAACGATGACCATATCTCTCAAAGTCAAAAAACTTATCTAACTTAGACATTGTGTCTCTAATGTGTCTTTCTGATGACCCATCAAAGATATTTCGTTTTTCATTTAAAGTAAAATGTCGAATTGTTTCTTCAACCATTAGGCAGTCTCCACATAATACGTTTTATATTTGTTTTTCAATTTCATTTGCTTCATCGAAATTGGTAGCCATTGTCTTCTGGCAAAGTTAATCCCAGCTTTAATCTCACGATCAGAAAATCGTATGCTGAGTTTATTCCTAAGTTTACCGAAGGTGTTTGAACCAGACATAACTGCAATGTTGACCTCAGTTGCAATCCTTTCCTTATAAAGGTTTGTTAGTGGTCGATTTGACATTGCTACAGTAATGTATGGTTTTTTATTCTGTTCCAAAAACTCATTGATTGGATGAGCTTGTCTTCTGAGGAACTCAGGTATTTCTAAAGTCGGCATTTGCATCTCCATTGCAGTTAAAGTTTACAAAAGCCTACTGGTGCTATACCCTCGATAAATAGTGGTGGTACAGCGAGTTAAAGGATTGCTAATCCGTCAACCTGTAACAGTAGACCTTTGATAGACATAATTACTAATGTAATTAATTCAAGTTTTCAAGTCATTATTTTTAGTATGGAATTATCCTTAGTTAGTTTTCCTGAGTTTTGAAGTTCCTCTTTTTTCTTATTTGCCTCTTCATAAGTATCAAATAAAAGAGTACCATCTATGCTTATATCACTCATAATTCCAAGACCATTTACATTTTCATATTTGTAAATTCGATATTTCTTTTGTTTAGTAAAAGTCATTTAATTCTCCATTGTTGTTATTGTTGAATTCTTCTGTTTGAAGGTATCTTACTTCATATTGTAAATCTTCAAGTAAAGATAAAACCTTATCTCCACTCACTCCATTGTTTGATGCAATAGTATTAATTAGACTATCAACACCTTCCTTTACTACTTTGCTTAACTCTTCATATCTATTATTCATTTAGTCTCTCCCTTCTGTTGTTGAATAACAAATTCTTCGGCTTTCTTTTTAGTTGGAAATTTATCGATGACCTTCCCCTTATAACTGGCAACCCAGTTCCAAGAGCTAGACCACTCACTCTTATATACTTCCCAATTATTATTACTCATTATAGTCTCCAGTATCATTATAGCTAGTCCATTCTCCAACTCGGCTAGGACTAGGGTTAATTAAAAATTGCTCATCAGAGCTGGGTGCTACTAAGCGAAAGCACCCATCTCCGTTTTGACCTAACAACTGCCTTAAGTCGTTTGGTTTATCTTGATAAGTATACATTAAACTCCTCTAAGTAGTTTCAATTTGTTCGACATCTTGTCGATAGTTTTTATAAAGATAGTCACATACTTTTTCCCAAGTATTTAATTTCTCGCCATCAATATCTCCAGCACAACCATCAAAGTCTGGATTATCACAAGCGATTTCAAAGTTACTATCGTCTTTGATTTCTCCATAGCAATATGTAGTGCCACCATTTGGTCTTTTATAAATATAATCTGTATAATCTTTAGTCATTTTGTTTTCCTTATTTTGTTAAGTGAGAATATCTCAAGACAGGAGCAAGATGCCCCTGTTTCGTTCTTACGAACTCGTCAGTTGAGAATTAGTTTTGATCTGTTTATATAGTTTTGCGTGATCTACTACTGAAGAAATGTCAGACTTAATTAAATCAATAATCATATCACTAATTTTTGGTGATGCTCTTCTGCTACAGTCTTTACCATCTTTAAGTTTAGATTGCCAAAAATGAGATTGTTTATGAGAAAATGCAAAGCCATTAGGAGCAATATTTTCCCATCCATCAGTAAAATACCATCCTTGGTATTCAGCTCCATCTTTAGAAGAACATTTAATACCAACCATTAATGGACAACCATCAAATATTTGCCCCATAGTTCTGGCATCCCACATATCAAATTTTTCCATTTGGTTATGCTCCCTTTCTAGTTAAATACTTTTGTATTGCATTTTCAAATGCTTCAAATGGATGACTACCTGATGCAGTATACTCTTTATAATCGTCTTCATCTTGTTCACCAGATGGATTAAATATATCAGGCAAATTAAAAGTGCATCTTACTTCGTCACCATCAAAAGCAGTTACACAACCAACTACTTCATAGTCATAACCATTATGTGTATGCTTAACATTCCAGATTGGTCTTTCTGTATGATAATCAAAAGCACCAGTACCCTCTCTCTCAAAAAGAAAGTATGATGATTTATCTGAACCTTTTACATTTACATAATTGCCCCAACGAACAGCTGGTGTACCTCGTAACTTTGTTTTAAATTCTTTTGGATAAGCATAATTCATAATTTATAGCCCCCTCATCTGTACTATTTTATCTTCTAAACTTTCTAGTTCGTCTCTTTTGTCTTTCCAGTATCTTATTTGATCAAAACGAACTTGGCTTTTACCTTCACCACCATTTCTCCAGTAATCCATTTCTTCTTTTATTAAATGATTATAATGAATAATTTGATGTTTGATTACTTCCAGTATGTCTAAGTTATATGTAGTCATAGTGTTTTCCTTATTTTGTTAAGTGATAGTCTGAGGTGATCCTTTCGTTCTTTTGAACTCCTCAGTAGGAACTACATTCCTAGAGGATCACTCTTGTCTCGGCTTATCGTTTTGGATCGTTTTTACAGCGACTTACTATTTCATAGTGTTTAAAGAGACTTTGGGAAGTTTTTGATCAAGAAGGGAGTTAAGACTCTTGCCTCTCGAAACTATTTGAATGAGATACCTCTAAACTCATTTTTGCTAATTTTATCTGGGTTATTAAATTCTCCTATTTTGTTGCCCCTACACACAATATAATAACGAAAAAACATTCTACAAGGGCTACAAGGTAAAAAAATATAAAAAAAGTGAAATTAATTAGTATTAGTCACTTTTGACCAGACATTAGTCCAAGTTCATAGAAATATAATGTGGTGGATGGAATTTAAGGCTCTAGGAGAGTCAGGAGAGAGTCAAAGAGGATGGCAGTAGTATGATTATGAGTCAAACATATTACTGGTGACTCTAGAGTCTTTATATGGCGATTGAGAGTCATTGGCAGAGGGGATGGGATTTGAACCCACGAAAGACATTACTGCCTTTGACGAATTAGCAATCCGTTGCTTTCAACCACTCAGCCACCCCTCTCCATTAAATTTGAGAGGTGCAGAAGACTAAGGAATTAACCTTCTGCACCATCACTTAACAAATTGAGCTTGTGGGCATCCACTTGTAAAATATCAGCAACCCATATCAGTCTGTTCCACCCATATCTCGGCTAATGGGGATTACTCCTCAAGCTCAATACCATTATATAATCTCACTTTCACCGAATGTCTACCCTTAAGAGAATAACTTAAAACGTGAAAGGAATACTTGGGTAATGCCAGATGGATGGGAATGGTGGCTACTAGCTATGATTACGATAAATACAGTCTTTAATGTCTTTAGATACTTTGAGGTAAGACTTAGGAAGAGACGAATGAATAAGAATACAAAGGTCAGCAATGATGTTGATTATATGTCTAGTAAGATAGACGAAGAGGATAGACGAAGGTGGATGAAGGATCGATACA